>Ga0207877_10038_pt1 | contig 238614 bp, 176 predicted proteins | sample LinPmetageLP29_FD_184046 | JGI IMG/M metagenome (GOLD analysis project Ga0207877, IMG submission 184046) | Marine viral communities from the Pacific Ocean - LP-29 (SPAdes) | ecosystem: Environmental > Aquatic > Marine > Oceanic | place: Pacific Ocean | collected 2009-08-23
CCCCCCCCCGCCCCCGCCGTTATCGATGAGGCCGCCGAGACTCGCGCGCGATTGCTCGAGGTGCAACGTACAGCTGCCGAATTGACCAAGGAGCTACTCAAAGATTATATATGGCAACGTGAAAGCTTCCGATTGGAGATGAGCAAGGATGACGGTAATGAATCCTTCTAATGACTTGCTCTGTCTGTACTCTCTACATTAGGTGCTGATCGCGACATCTAGGGATCACCTCACTCCACGGGCGCACCAACTACGGAGATTCTATCGAGGATGAATGGGTAATTGTCTACCTACTTCGCGAGTTAACCAAGCGACACAAGGATATCTGGGTCAAAGTGGGAGACAGCGATGGCGAGTTCCTGCTTATCGAGGCGGCGGGCACGCTTCCTGCATGGCTGGAACCTGAAGTGGCGGACAACAGGGTAAGCACGAAGCTTCTGTTTTCCTTGAGCAATGAGTCTTATACTAACCTCTGATTTCTGTTTACTAGGTCTGGATCAACCAAGGGGACCTCAAAATCATCAAGCCGAAAGACACGCGGAAAGGTGTCTCAGAGAAGTTATCGCTTGCCGAAGCACGACGGATCATACAGGAAGAACCGAGTCGTTTCATACGGTCCAAGATTATTCAGGAAGAGGCCTTTTACCGACTGCGCAACTACCCCAAGCAAATCTCTGAGAATCTCCACTCGGCCATCGTGACAATTCCCCGTAAGGCCGCTTTTCTCTTACACCAAAAGCCGGCATACATATCGCCTGCCGTGGAAACCTTCTACATTCGTGACCCTATAGCCATGCGTCCCCTCAAGTCAAAGGACGCATCTGACCTCGTCTTCAAACCCGACGACTTGGTTACCGTGAGCGTCAAGTTCACACGAGTGGGATATGCCCAATTGAAGAGTCAGGAATTCCCCATTCCCAGCACCTGGCAGGGCAAATTACCTCCGACGGAAGATCTTGAAGCGCACACGCGTGCGGAGACGGGCATGAAGCTCTCATGTGGACTCGAAATGTTGCTCTACGACCCCCACCATCAAGACAAGGCCTCTGTCAGAGAAATGAAGCTGCTGCTTGAAGATGTCTATTCAGGTGATGAGAAACTTCCGACGGATGAAGAAATTGAAATGTCATGGGATAAACGTGAAGATGACGAAAAGTGGCTGGATATCAACTTTGAAGATCTGGACAGGGAGCTCAAAGGCGGAGGCAAGGGCAAAGAAAAGGCTGGTGGCGACTTCGGCGATGCAGGCGCCCAAGAGAATTTGCAACGGATTGTCGCTCGTTTCGAAGAGTTTCTGAACGATAATTCTGCGGGCTTCGACGGCGCAGAATTTATCAATGACTTTGGATCCGACTCTGATATGGATGAAGACGATGAAGACGAGTTCAGCAGTGATGGAGAGGACAAAGATGGCTCGTTCGACGAAGAGGAGTTTTCTCGGATGATGAAAGAAATGATGGGTATGCCTTCTGGGCCCGGGGGCCCATCCTTCAAAGCGCCCATGGACAAACGAGTCCAAGAGCTCGATGCAGAGGAGGAAGATGACACGGAACAGATTAAGGAACTGTCTCGGCAGATGGAGGCTGAATTGCGAGGAACCGGTGTTCTTGATCTGAACAGGCAGCAACAGAAATTAGCTTCTGGAGAGGGTGCATCTGAAGGAGAGGGTGCATCTAAAGGAGAGGGTGCATCTAAAGGAGAGGCTGCCAAATCCAGCAACCCCGATGATCTCGAGGATGAGGATGAAAATGCCAAGATTAACCTTGCCAAAAACCTATTGGAAAGTCTTCATGGTCAGGCCGGTACGGCAGGCCCGGCAGGCAATATGCTCTCGATGATGGGCCTACAGATGCCAAAATACGACCGCGACTAAAGCCATAATACCCATGAGCTAGTGTGATTTCACAGTCCCTAGTGAACTGTCTCTCCTATCGAAGCTGCTTTTCTAGCCTCTTCAGGATGCTTGCGTCCGCGACTTCGATACAGAAGGCCGACGGTGTCCGTATTCAAACCATCGTGCCAGCCTCGGCCCCAGAACTACCGAGCAACCGCCACCGAGAGCTAAACCTGGTATTTCTGTTCCTTGTGATAGCTCACCTGCCTGATGTAATCGAATCACTTCTGCACGCAGCTTTGGTACCACTGCTAAAGTGGATATGACAGCGTGAGAGCCAGCAATGAACCGGGCGAAAGAAAATCAGATAGTCCCGCCAGAGGGGCAAATATTGAGCTATGAAGACCAGCTCATAGGTGCTGGGCTTGCTCAGTTTCTGCATGATAATTTTGTACAATCTACATTAGGGCATGATGGGGCAGTATCGATGATAAGAAGTTTCAAGCATACAATTAAGCGTACAATGAGATACCATCCATCTCAAAGGTCAGGAATCCCAATTGAGTAGGACAAGCTAAGTAAGAGTTGCACGGTAAGAATCCGAAGACCAGAAAGCTAATACTCTCCGACTTCAACGCTCTTTAGCGCCTCATGATGATGCCCTCAGTGACCATCGACTCCGTTATCGTATCCGATAATCTAAGCAAATCCCGTCTCCAGGGCTCCGGGATGCACTAGAGACACTGCAGTGCCGTGTACGGAGTAGATCGTGGCAATCACTGCACTAACAGCGGATACGAAGCGAGACAGACGTGGCTGAACCTATCCGCTCACCTGCAGTGGCCAAAGTACGCAATAGATGCGCAAGCAGAGGCGGAGGCAAATGCTCGATCTTCAGGGACGTCTCCCACACCAATCACGCGGATAATGTCCGGCCCGATGAACGTCTCGACACGTACTCGCGGGCAAGATCAGCTGACGATCACACTTTCGACTCCACATGCCTCGGCGAAGCGCACGTCGACACCGACGCGCTGGAAATGATTTTGCGCATCTCTGAGATGGGTGGATCATCGATTAGGGACGATATTTCCTGATGGGCCACTGATGGGCGCTATTATTTGTATCATCTGTGCAGACTATACATAGTATGTATTGGGTTTGGACCTGCCGAGGATTTACCTTGGTTTTGGTGGGGTGTTCAATTTGACGGGAGTTTCGAATATAGACAGTACTGCTGGATCGAGAAAGTCGTGGCTAGAGTAACTATGTTTCAGTGCCATTGTGTCACCTGTGTCAGCAATTGAAGGTTGACAAGGGCTCCACGATGTCCACTCGCGTGGAGACCCCGGTGTGCCTACAACAGCAGGTCGAGGGGTAGCATACTCGTGCAGCTTCCGAGGAGCCGATCGGAAACTTGTATGTAGTTGTGATCAGCGTGCATTTCACGGGCTAGGATATATGCCACGTGTGTACCCTAAGGTATAGTTTATCTTTCATTTGGTGGGAAGAGAAGTGCCGGAGAATCTCTATAGGCGGTCCAGTAAAATCTATTCCGTAGGGACAGATCTAGACTAGGGCTTACTGGATCTATTGTGCATCCTGCAGCTGATTAGAAGCCGATGTATACTAAAATACTTGGGAAAAAGAAGCCACTTCTTCACCTGCCTACTCCGTAGGCACTAAGTCCTCGGCTAGACAAATTGCGTCCGACGCGTCCCCATACGTGCGCAACGCGAACGTCCATTAATAATACGCACATGGCTGGGCCCATAAGACCGCGACCATAAGACCCCGAACCGTTAAGCTGTCGTGTGCCAATGTCTAGTGGCGGGAAAATTCCCACTATAAGTTCCATAAGAATAGTAGCGCGGGCGGGGACCACGAGGAACTTAGGTCGGGATTCATCGTGGTGGGTACCGAAGTCGGCCACATTGAATCCATAATCCATGGATCGGGCTTCTATTGGCCCTGCCGTTATAATTTTTTGTTATGGTCTTTTCTTCGTAAATGCCTCACTGGTAAACGGGCCGGTGAAAGCGATGGTCGGCGGAACGCGGCTCGAGAGGAAAAGCGACATTCCCTTTCTGCTTTGGAGAAACGGATGTTGATTAGCTCACAAAGATCCGGAATCGTTTAGATATCGATCTGATGCTAGATCCGGGCGTGCGGAGTTTCACCCGTTTTGGATGTTCCAGAGATTCCAGAGATTCCAAGTGGGAAAGACGGGGAAAGTACGGAGTAAGCGTAAGCGGATCGACAATCATGATTCAATGGAGTATAAGACCCGGTGACGATGATCAAGACAGAAGCTTGGAAGTCATGACGCCAGTCTGGCAGTGGTCGGGGTCTTGGAGCATAAGCAAAAGTTTACATCCCTGTACCATTCCGAAACACTAGAGATTCCGAAATTGAAGTTCGAAACTCCCCATGTCCGCACTGTTGGGACTTCTGGAAGGAAATCATCTCTCTCGGTTTGAGGGATCGGCAACAAAAAACAAGAATAAAAATGAAAAGAGCAAAAAGCAAATATACAATCAAAAGTATAGTTAGAGTGAAAGTGTATAGTCCGGAACGACGGCAAATCGGAGGTCTAGGAAATAGCTGCCGGAGGTTGTCCCCAGATTATCCCCCGATGTATCCCGTCCAACGCTAATACGGTCTGGCGGTGTGCCATGAATGTGATACTCCATAAGATAGAAGAGATAGATATATCCGGAAGAGCCGAAAAAGCAAGACAGCAAGGCAGGATGTCAGCCCCCTGACAAGACCGATAGATCACAAGAAAAAAAGAAAATCATGTCCGGATAGAGGGATCCCTAGTTTACGGAGTACGGAGGACTACTGATTAATTACTATTACTACCGGGACGAAAACCAAACCAAAAAGCCAAACCGCATTCTCGCCCCTGTTTGCATTACCACCCCACTCATCAAGGTCGGTTTTCACAGATGCGGACTAGGCCCTTGGACCACTAGGAAATCCATCCGCAATCGGCCGTAGCTGGAACTAAATCAGATTCACATGTTAGCCAGTAAGGAGAGATTGAAAGAATGTGAGATATAGAGATTGAGCTATATGGGTGATAGTAGACGGGTTAGATGGCTATAACAGACGAGCTGAAAACTGGAAATTGAAAAGTAATCGGAACAGCCTCAGTGGACTAAGTGGATCCGTTCGATTCTTCTATCGGGCTTCCATCGTCTCAGGAAGCAAGAAGGTTGGAACCAGATCCACTCGGTTTTTGACCGAAGCCGACGCGGAAATCCAAATGTAACTTTGGGCCGTGGCAAACAGCCAGACAGCCCCCTTCTTATCCCTTCTGTCTCTTACTTTATATGCACCCATCTTTCCCTTCCTCGCCCCCCCCCCTTCTCTTTTCCCCGGGAACCCGGTCTGTGGAGCCTAGGCGCATACCAGTCCATGCCAATCATGATGCTCCGCCATGGACTAATCTGAGATCTTTGCGCCATGGACTTCATAGTACGTCCTCTTGTCCTCGTTTCTATCATGCTCGACTAACCTTCTATAGCTCTCTCTCACGCACTTCTGCGAGGTGCATGGCCCCACGTCCATCATCTGCTCGCAGGTCATCCCCTTCGCATGCACGCAATGTCATCCCGAGAACGACGCCTCCTCTCCTCGCGATGCCTCTAAATCACCCACCGGCTCCGAGACCGCGAGCTCCAAATCCCCAAAGATTGAAGACCACCCGTATTTCCTGCGCCCGCAGGTGGCTTCTCCCGAAGACCGATCCAACCGCGTAGGCGGTACGGACGGCGAGTCCTGCGCCAGCTGTAGCTTGTCTCTCCCTGAAGATGTGAGCAAACAGCTGCCCACAGGTGCTCCTGGCAGTCGCGATGCGAAGGGCAACGCCGGTAGCCCCATTTTGCGCTCGCGCGAGGTCGTCCATTCCTGTGGCAACACTCACTCCGACGTCGATGATGACACCCCGGACCATCACTCTCACGCCTCTCCTCCCGACTCACTACGCTCATCTTCTCTCACATCTGAAGCATCCTGCCATACACATATCCTGACTTATCTCTCACTTCGTGGGCCGCCGAACCCTGCAGACTACGCGCTTCTCCGCCGCTCCTCCATTCGCACCCTGAGCTGCGAGCTTCTCCCCCGTGGACTGTCCTCTGGCCCATTGTGCTTCGGTGACTCCGTTGCCGGCTACACCATTGCGTACATTTTCCGTCTGCCCGACCCTATGGCGCGCGGCAAGCGACGCAGCTACGCCTTGGTGGCACTCGCTGGCAAAGACGCTGGAAGAGCGTTCCGGGCGTGCCCCGTGATCTGGCGCGCATTCGGGCGCATCGCATCAAGCATTGTGAATGCCGCCGAGCGCTTCCAAGAAGAAGAGAAGCGCCGCGAGGAGCAGACTAGCCCCGCCAACGACCCCAATCGCCGGCAGTACACGCCGGTTTCCTCTTTTCTCACGGGTCGTGCCATGGACCCAACCGGACAGCCACGGCGGCTCGGTCAGATTCGGGCCCGCAACCTTGCCGAGATTGTCGGCAACGAGTACATCTTCACCGAATTGCACGCACACTTCGTCGCGCTTCTGCAGCAGCTAGGTTCGATGTTTGGCAGTGTTCCCGTCTCCGATGAGCGTTTTGTATGCAGCACACTGGGTGATGAAGAGAGCACTTCTCCCCAACCACTACTCATCTCGAAAAAACGCCAGTCAGTATCAAAGTATGACGGCAACGAGCTCAGCATGGCAAATCTCGACATTTCCTCCGGCCTGAAACCCATTCCTATCACCACCACTCATCGGTCCGTTGTAGCCTAGGCTGAGGCCTTTGAACCCCCTTCTACACACTCCTCGTTTCTTCCCTTTGAGATACCCATCTGATTTGTTTTCGCGCTTTGTCTGCCTGAATTTTGTTTTGTCCGAGAGGCACCTATGACCTCAGCCGTTGATTCCAAGCCGGTGGCCCCTTATTTGCTTTCCAGCGACGTTACCCTCCATGGCCTCTGGCTTCTGCATATCAAATCAGCCTTTTTGTTCCTGCGAGATGGGTCGGCATAGACTGGCGTTTCATTTTACACGGCTACGGAGTTCTTTATCACTTGGGTCTCAGTCTCGATTCTGCTTTCTTTTACTTGGGTGCCATATTTTCATCATTTTCTGAGGATACCAGTGAATCCTTGCTTCTCGGCTCAGTGAGGGCTTATTTATCAGCCTTGTTGCCTTGGAAGCGGAGACTGGTTGGAAATATGGCGGTGACGAGGGCTCCGGAGACATGTATTCTATGTACTATTTGAACACGATTTAACGACAGTCAGGCTTTGACTGATATTTCTTTCAATTGACTCTCTCCTGGTCAAAGTAATTTGCTTCTGTATTCCCTGTTTAGATGGTCGATGTGTGGTATACGTCCACCGATGTTCCATATTGGGCTCATTTTAAGCTCCAGACCACTAACGTCAGGTCTATCTGACTTCTTATTTGATCACTATGAGATAGTTATTCCAGTGAATAATGAGAGTAATAGGCTTCTCTTAGCTATGAGTCTTACCCAACAACCTTTCATGTGAAGATTAATCCACATATTGACTAGAAGCCCTTTTAGCACCAAGCCGCCATAATGCCAACGCAAATTTTTCCAAGGGAGGGCAATCTAAAGTCGTCTTCCCGACCTTCTCATCACCCCTAGCATGACCTGATCCTCTACGCTACATAACAAGGCCTATATTGGCCCTTTAGGTCAATGGGCAAACTTCGAGACAGACGTCAGGGCTAGCATGCCCCACCGCTTTTCCCAAATCGTGATATACCATAGCCTGCAATCCTGTGACCGTAGACGGGAAGAGGTATATGTCGCCAATAAAACAGGTGTTCAGGGTCGGTTTCAACAGGCCGTGGGCCAAGTTGTTGGGGCGATCCTAGAGTCGCAAGCGGTAAACATTCGCTTCGCTGACTTTCAGTCAGCTGGCACTGGCTACCGGAAAACACCCGATATAGCTATGGTGTCACGCGGTATCTCAGCTAATCTCAAAGCCATGGGTGAGATCAGAGCCCCCTGGATTGATGCCATAAGCTGGGGAAGCTTGCGGATGAGATCTATAGAGTGTACTGCGGAGAAACTATCCCCATCAAGGTTCTTCCGCACCCGGGCCACAATCAAAAATCCCACCAAAAAGACGTCCAACAAAGACCCGCATTCACCACCCCTCAAACGACAGCCAAGATGGTCGCCTTCGACAAGTGTGAAACCCGGCCGGCTCATATCGATGCCATCCTCAATGGCCTCGACCGCTACAACCCCGAGACCACCACCATCTTCCAGGATTACGTGGCACAGCAGTGCGAGGACCGAACGTTCGACTGCTATGCCAACTTGGCGTTGCTGAAGCTGTGAGTGCACCTCCTATCTATCATGCAGCCAGATACCTCTATTTCTATGATGAACGAACTTCTTCACACACGTTTCCTATTACCTGACAACCTGTCACGAATGGGGTTGTTGAGAATTTCGATACCTGAAAACAATCATTGCAATGCCGTTGCATTCAATCTTTCTTCACGGAATATGCATTTGCAAGATGCATGCTAACACCACCGTCCCTCCGCGCAGCTACCAGTTTAACCCCAACCTTCTCCAAGCCGACACCGTCACCAACGTCCTGGCCAAGGCCCTGACCGTGTTCCCCTCTCCTGCCTTCTCTCTCAGTCTTGCCCTGCTCCCCGCCCACACCCAGCCCTTCCCGACCACCGCAGAGGCCCAGGCCGCCTCCCAAAACTCTGATTTCGTCGAGTCCGTGCAGAAGCTCTCCAACCTGTCCACCCTCCTCGAGTCCGCACAGTACACCCAGTTCTGGGCCACTCTCAACTCGGATGACTTGTACGCCGATTTGACCGCCGACGTTGCAGGCTTTGAAGAGCTCGTACGCATCCGCATCGCCGTCGAGGTAGGCAAGGCCTTCCGCTCCGTCTCCGCTGAGACTCTGGAGTCATGGCTGGACATGCGCAGCCGTGACGCTCTCGAGAAGTTCGTTGCCGATGTTTGCGGCTGGAAGGTGGAGGGCGGTGTCGTCCGCGTGCCCACCAACAAGGAGAACGAGGCCCGCAGCGAAGTCAAGAGCGAGCGTGTGGGCGTCGACATGTTCGGCCGTGTGATCCGCCGTGGCTTCGAGCTGCCCGTATGAATGGCTTCCTCGTCTTAACTTTCTTATTTCTTGTTTTCTTATTCTCCACCCCTTTTCTCGGAAGAGCGCGTGAGGGATACAAAAAGACATGAGCTCATGAACTCCCGATCCGTGACGACGGTGATAGATTTCGCATGGAGGAGGCTCGGAGATGAGTCGGGATCTGGCGCATCCGGCGTTTCTTTTCTCGATTTATGCCCTTTGTATTGGAATCCTGTGTTTTTGATCCGCCTGGAATGAGCGGATGATGCCGAGAGAGACGTCCTTGTTCATACCGAGTACCACATCTATGCAGAGCCGTTCGGCTCGCAAATAAGACATACAGTTATTCCAGACTGTTCTGCGGACACATTGTAGACTGAAGTTACACATGTCTATTGGTCAACTGAGATCTATTTTCTATGTACCAATTACCTCCCCTCAAACTGGGTATATAATCAAGAACTAAAAATCATCTACTTCATATCCTCCCACTGCACACCAGCCCACTCCTCGCGCCAGCCAACCTGGCCGATCGTTTCCGGCCCACAGTCCTTGCTACAAACACCAAGAATGATAGTACCCCATTCCATCCCCGCCTCTCCCTCACCCAGGCCAACACCCGGGCGACCCTCTTCCAATACACTGATAGCGTGCGGCACAAGCTGCAGCTCAAATACCCGCCCACTGCCACAGTACTCACACGGCGGCATATTCCCACCACCAGTCGTAGTCACATGTCCAGCAGAATGCACTGGGTGAAGGCGCTTGCCCACCTGGTCTGCGTAGCTGTACAGCAGCGGAGTCCCACGATATTCATAGCGCAGCACTTGTTCCGGATTATGCGAAAGACGTGTAGAGAACTTCATAAAAGCCTTGTCGAGCTCCGACTCGAAGGTATCCTTCAGGTCGGCAGTGCCGCTGCTCTGACCTTCTTCATCCATAGGCTCCATGGTGACATTCTCGGGAATAGTAGGCGTAGATGGCCGAGACATGGTCTCGTATTCAGCGTCCAGGTAGAAATTCGTGTACGGGGCAGGGAAGTCGGACTGCGCGGGCCAGGGAGCCTGCGGCGCGGATTCGGGCTTGGGCTTAGTGGCTGCAGAAGTGTTTGCAGGGCCTGGAGACGAAATCCGGACTTTGTCAGCGAATGATTCGGCCAGCGCATTGGTGGAGATCGTAGACGGAGCGGGGGTCGTTGCGGGCTTGGGCGTCGCGAACGGGTTGGTATCAGCTGGTGCTGGGCCCGGGTTCGACGAGAAGGGATTGGAGAATGGATTGGAGCTCGCAGACACGCTGCTTGTCAACGACGTAGCGCCGAACAGACTCGCGCCTAGGTCTGTTTTTGGCTTGGGTGGTGCACTCGGCTTGGGCTCAGGCTCGGCCTCCTTCACTGGCTTACATTGTTCCTGGATGCTCTCCAATGTCACCTTGCGAATTGAGCGGTAGGCTCGGATGCTGCCTGGTTTGCGGTTGCATGGCTTTCGGGGGCATCCGAACAGGTACAAACGACGCTCGTCGGTGGGGAAGTGGTCGGGCAGGTCGCCGTGTAATTCGAGGAGCAGTAGCATCGGGCTATTGCAGACTTGGCAGTTTGCATAGTCGCCCGGAGGGGGAGTCTTGTCATCGAGCCATTTCTGCAGGAGAATTGTCAGTGCGACTTGCTTCCACTTGAATGTGGGAGAACACATACCGGCCAGCCGCCTAGATGGCTGATAGTGTCCTCGACGACTTCCTCGGCAGCGTATCCAAGGAGCACTCCGGTCTCGGTAAAGTCTTCGTCGAGACTGGAGTCGCTGTCGTAGGGATCCATGGCGTGAAGGTTGAAGGGTTGAAGGTCTACACAGTAAAGTTCCCCTCCAAAAAAATGTTGCGATAAGCGATACGCGCGGCCCCACATGTTCTGGTATTACCGCGTCATCCATCGCTTTCTCCAACTTCTTTCTTTACCTTCAAGTACTCTATTTGCAATGATGTCGGTGTCTGCAGGCAGCCCGATCAATTTGTTGATTCTTTGCATTGTCCTTGTTTTCTTCCTGCCCGTCAGCAATGCGGCTCAGCAGCAGCCCCTGCGAGCAGCTACAGCTCCGAAACGGGTGGCCGTCGTCGGTAGGCTGTTCCTCATCTGTTTGGATGGGCCATATGTCTAGCTATCGCAGAGCTAATGTAGTCTACAGGAGCTGGTGCGGGGGGTTCATTTGCTGCGTACGAGCTGCGCAAACTAGCAGACAACGCGGGCATCCCTGTCGACATCACGGTATTCGAGCGCGCCTCGTATGTCGGCGGACGCTCGACGACAGTCAACGTATTCGATGACCCTGCATATCCAATCGAGCTGGGAGCCTCAATTTTTGTTCAGGTCAACCATAACCTGGTAAATGCATCGCGCGATCTAGGTCTCAACGTCCGCAGTGCAAATCACGCGCGGCCTCGCGAGACCGATGAATCTATTGGCATTTGGGATGGTAGGGAGTTTGTCTTCACTCTGAAGGACAGTTATAGCTGGTGGAATATTGGTCGTCTATTCTGGAGATACGGACTGGCTCCACTGCGTGCTCAAAATCTGGTGAAGAGCATCGTCGGTAGGTTCCTGCGGTTGTACGAGGAGCCGCTCTTCCCGTTCCACTCGCTTTCCGAGGCTGCAGTGGCGGTGGATTTGATCAATGCTACTTCTTCCCCGGGAGATACATTTCTTGGTGTGAATCAGATTTCTGAACGCTTTGCTCGGGAGATCATTCAAGCAAGCACGCGAGTGAACTATGGCCAGAATTTGGGCCTGATTCATGGCTTGGAATCTATGGTTTGCATGGCTACTGATGGAGCAGTTTCCATCGACGGTGGGAATTGGCTGATCTTTGATGGCGCTCTTAAGGCTTCCCAGGCTGATATCCGGTTGAATACCACTGTCACCACGATTCTGCGGAACGACGATGGCACTGTGCGCGTTACTTCACACCCGAGTGACAATGTCGACTCAGCACGTTCTTCAACAGAGACTGAATTTGATGAAGTTGTTATAGCTGGGCCTCTGCAGTATTCTGGAATATCAGTATCACCACCAATGGAGCACATCCCGGATGTCATTCCATACGTGAAGCTGCACGTCACGCTTTTATCTTCTCCGCACCGCATCTCGTCACATTATTTTGGCCTCGACGGCCAGGGAGCCCGAGCTCCAGAGACCATTCTCACCACCCTGCCGGAAGGCCTTGACCTCGGGTCAAATCCAAAGGGTGTTGGCCCCGCGGAGTTTTGGAGTATCAGCACCCTCCGCACGGTGGATCGACTCGTCATGAAAGACGGCAAGGAGAAGCTAGAGCAACACTACGTGTACAAGATCTTCTCACCAGAGCGGCCGACAGCCGAGTTCGTGGCTCAACTTCTTGACATTGATTATTCCAATGGTGACGGGTCGGTGACAGTCGCAGAGGGCAACACCACTATTGGAGACTTGTCCAAGGACGATATCAGCTGGTTCCATGAGAAGCTCTGGTATCCATATCCTCTCCTGTATCCACGTGTGACTTTTGAAGAGACTCTCTTGGCACCGGGTATCTGGTACACCAGCGGGATTGAAAGCTTCATCTCCACGATGGAGACCAGTGCTTTGATGGGTCGGAATGTGGCGGCGCTTATGGTTCGATCGTGGCAGCAGATGGACCCGATGGATAAAGCGTCCTGGGCTGCGAAAACTGAGCTCTAAGTTTCTTTGTAATTGTCCTATGCATCTCCAGCTTCAAATTACTCTCGAACAGACTCGGCATCTGTATAAGTACAAGAGGGCCAAACTAGTTAGCAGTATGACCGCCCTTGGAAAGTGAATAACATCTTGTCAATCAGCAGGACGCAACCTCGGTAAATAAATATCATCCCATGGGATCTACCTACTTTTCAACTTCGCATTCTATACCTGTTCACCAGTCTTTGCTACTAGAATCGGCATTGGCATGTGTATTCATTTCCACCTTGTGTTTGTCCCTCTGTAGGATCAATTCCAAACCTACACATCCCTTGTCCAATCTAGGAACACAAAGCCGAAAATGGACCTAAGATCCTTTATTAGGTTGTCCGAGACTTGGATATCCTGCATGATTGTGAATGACAAAATCAAAAAGAACGAAGACTGCCGATATTAATGGCATGTTGCCGGCAACACTGAGTCGAAATATTTTAGAATATGAGAAAGCTGAAGTTACAAGACAGGCACATGAGACTCGATTCCGATGAATAGAAAAAGCCCAATGACAGTGCGCGCTACGTTCATCAATTCCCACTTGCTATCCTTGCGCTACTTTTCATCGGGGTCGACGTAGAGAAGTAGGCGCTCCATAGAAGAAACCAGGTTGTAATACAAGTAATGAGTCTGGATAGCGACTATCTTTGTTCTCCGGCTTGCAAGCTCACCGGGCCAAAATGAGTCCTTTGGCCGAAATGCCACAGATACCGAAAGCGCCATTCTTCTAACCTACATCGTACGTTTTTGGAAGAAACCAAGCAATCCTCTGTAGACTTCAAAGAGGGACCTTGTCGAAAACAGGGTGGTATATGCGATTGATGCCAGCCTGCTCGGATGAATGATGGCTACAACTCAATTGTAGACAACGAAGAGTGACTTTTGGAATATACTCTTGACACAATGAGGCCTTCTAGGTCCTCGACGAGCTCTGTGAGTACATGCATATGTTTCTATTCGTTTCACTAGTGCGCTCATCCGCTGATTCAAGAAAAACGCCATTGCCGAGCTGTTGCTAGAGATACGTGAGCAGGTAACCATAGGGATGGATAGTTTTCTAAGCTCACTTCGCTCATTGTTAGCCTCGGCACAATACCAAAAACTAACGGCCCGTCCCTACGCCACCCGAAGTGGATCATGGATCTTTCCGCCATACTCTTTCCTAGTCGACGGCGGATTAGAAAGTAAGCATGATTGCTGGAAGTCCTGGAAGACCACTGCTTTAGAAGTGGCATTCAACGGCCCTAGCTTAGATGATAGAGGGGCCCTCGACTACCATCAGCTGATGAAATTTGTGTATCTATATGCCATAGCAAGAATAAGCTTCGGGACTAGCTCTTCTTGTTGTTCTATATATAGCCTGTCCCAAGAACTGCTGCCCTTGTAACGAGCAACGATCTGGTGACAGACAGTGTATACCTCTTCTTCCCTCGCTATGTGGTTCTCTCAATTAATCATGTTGTACTAGATAGCCCCAACAGTCCACCAACAAATGACAAGTTGAGTGGAGTGATTTTAGCCCTGCATTTAAAGATTGACTTGCCCATCCGGTGGGCCGTGTCTCCATGCGGGTTGACGGGTGCTTTACGTAGATAAAGAGACTGATACCTTGACCAGCTGGTCGTTGAGATCAAGTGACGTAGTCTATCTGCTAGCTTCACAAAGTCTATGGAAACCCAAGGAGCGCGGATGTGGCCTTAGTTTGTGGTGAAAGGTCAATGACAGATAATGATATCACGACATCGTTCCTTAATCAAATCAACTTCCTATATCTCCTATCTTCGCTTTGGTGGATACAATTTGTCTCGATCCTACTTGTCCTAGCAAATATGGTCCTACTAAAAATGGCTGTCCTGAGTGCCCAGAAACCTCTCATTCACCTTGAAGAGAAGATGGAACAGAAGGCCTTACGGTTATCAAATGGGAAGTCATGCTGCGGTTGAAACAATCCTATCATATGGATTGCGTGCTCCGGCTGCTTGCTCCTGGGCACACCAAATGATTGAGCTTGACATTCTCCGTTGTGAGATTGTCCAAAGGGAGTCATATCTGATAGAAAAATGTCGTCAAGCTACAGAACCCGTTGAAAACGGCGACCATCTATATCCGCAAGAAGAACTGGACCAGCAGAAATTGGATGAATGGCATGAAGAGTTAAAGACTCTAAATCAGGATTATTGGAGTCTAGAGAGACGTATCTATGCCAATGATAAACGTTGTCCTGATCCTCCTTTGAAGCGGGCATATATGGCGCGCGACAACAGGCGACAGTGGTATCTCTGTCGTTGGCTACGCGAAGACTGTGCGAAGCGAGGAGGTTGATGTGGCCGAGATTGTGGATGCTGTGAAAAGCCTCGCAGCATTTCCCGACCTAAAAGTCATGGTCATTGTACCAAGTCTTGTGGCTGCTGTCTTCCAAGTTCGTGGTTTTGAGCTAAACGAAGAGCAGCAGAAGCTATGTCGGCCTATCTTTAATTTGAAGTCTGGTCCGTTTGATAGCTATAGTCGTAAGATGATGCATTCTTATGCTTATGGCCTCATTTATTGCAAGTATGAGTGGAGAGCTAGGTTAGTTATCAATATGACCAACCTTGGGAAGTCGACATAACTATCAATAAGCAGGTGGCAACACGTTCGTTTGATTGTATCAGACTTTGCTACGGAGCACGTAAATCGGAGGGTCCCGGAGGAGCTGCCGATCGGGCCACTCATACCACTCGGGTGGAGATCTAGGCCGAAATCGAACCATTTCTAAATAGTTAAAGAATTTATTGATATTTCGCTGGAATAGGACTTCCACACAATTCCCTTACTACTTTATCATTTCACGATGCCTCATATACTACTCCGTACACAATATATCCGCCTTGGCGTCAGACCGAGTTGAATCCAGCTCAACCGAACCATCACCGAAGAGACAATCTATGCCGAAGCATCACCGAGATACCACTCAAAACCGAGTAAATACCGATTCCGAAAAGTCACCCTTGAATTCTTCGCCCCTTCCCCTGTCTCTGCATGTTCGCCAGAAAATGCCGCAATAGAAATGCAAAGCGGATCCCGACAGCCTTATCTTAGCTGAAAGTTTGGATTGAGCCAGTTCCCATTCGATAGTAATATCAGATAGCATGTTCCAATGGTTCATAGTTCGAACCTCGTCATCCACCGAGCTGCGTCACATCATACAAATCTCGCCATGTAAGGAATTTTTCGGGCAGAGTCTGCCGTGGCTAAAATTATCACTCGTTCCGTTCAGTCTGGGCCCTTTTGTCTTTAAGTATTTAATTGTCCATAGTTCCCTCCCTTAAAACTGTATACCAAATTGAACATCCTCCAAACCTCGTCCTCTACCATCCAATTGGATAAAGATCTACAGTCTTCTGTCGTCAACCATACTACTCGACTCTTTTCATACAATCACATCACTATGTGGAACTGGTGGCACAACCTCACACACCGTCTTCAGGCATCCTGCCGGAATTGGAATCACGACCTCTTGGCCGCCAAGTTGGATCTGGATGACGAATACAACTTTGCTCCTGGCAGATATGCCGGTCAGGGACGCTACTAGTTTGCTACCTTGACTTGTGCTCTGCGCGAGACCCTGAACGAGTCTGTAAAAGCTCGTGTAAGTTCCTGCTCATTCCTGTGCACTCTGGTATGCAGTACTAATGCATGCAATAGCAATCCCACGATACGATTCATTCACGATCCGGCCGGTCCGAAACCACCTTGAACTTCAAAGCATAATCATAATAGACAATTACGGGGATTAGGATAGACCATGATAATAAAGAGCCGTAAAGCTCGAATAATCTGAAATTTCTCTCTATGCACATGAATCGTAAACGGCGTTCACACCTTTTAAATACCGGGCTTTTCTAGTATGCCTTGAATCGCCAAACATAAACCAATCACCCGCTAGGGCTCTATTCTATTTACTCCATCTCAATGGTACCCGGGGGCTTGCTGGTGAAGTCGTAGCAAACGCGGCAAACGCCCTCCACCTCGTTGACAATGCGGGTCGAGACCTTGGTCAGGAACTCGTAGCTGAAGGGGTAGGGAGTGGCGGTCATAAAGTCCCGCGTGGAGATGGCACGGAGCAGGATAATGTTGGCGTAGACGCGCTTGTCGCCCATCACTCCGACGGCCCGCGACGGATCCAGGGCGGCGTAAGCCTGGCCGATATCGTCGTACAGACCGGCCTCACGGATCATCGAGATGAAGATGTTGTCGGCCTTGCGGGCCATATCGACCTTCTCCTTGGTGACCTCACCCAGAACGCGAATGGCAAGACCGGGGCCTAACAATGGGATTAGATGGATGTTATACTCCTGGAACGCAATGTAACTTACCAGGGAAGGGGTGGCGTCCGACCAGCTCGGCGGAGATGTTCATCTGGCGACCAAGCTCGCGCACTTCGTCCTTGAATAGCTCACGCAGAGGCTCGATCAGCTTCAGGCCGTGGCCTGCCATCAGGCGCTCGGCAATGCCGCCCACGTTGTGGTGGGTCTTGATAGTTTGAGAGGGACCCTTGAATGAGATACTCTCGATAACGTCTGTTCCACAGTTTTAGTTTGCAGCACCGGATGTTATAGCTGATCATTACTCACCAGGGTAGAGAGTGCCCTGCAGGAAGAACTCGACCTTGCCGTTGCTCTGCGCCTCAATCTTCTTGGCCTCCTCCTCGAACACATCGATGAACTTGCCACCGATAAACTTGCGCTTCTTCTCAGGGTCCGATTCGCCCTTCAGACCAGCCAGGAACTCCTCGCTAGCGTCGACGACGGTGAGGTTGATGCCAAGCTGGTCCTGGAGAACCTTCTTGACCACCTCGCACTCATTGAGACGCATGCAGCCGTTGTCGACCAGCACGGCGTGGAAGCGGTCGCCAATGGCTTCGGTCATCAGCTTGGCGGCAACGGTGGAATCGACACCACCGCTGACAGCACCGAGGACCTGACCCTCGGGGCCGACGAGGTCACGGATACGCTTGATCTCCTGGCCGATAAACTCGGACATGGTCCAGTTCTGAGACGCACCGCAAATACCGACGGCGAAGTTCTTCAACAGCTGACCACCTTGAGGAGTGTCTGGAATCTGTCAGTATTCGACAGGCGTTGCTGCTGAGTGATCAAGGACACTAACGGGTAACTTCGGGGTGGAACTGAATGCCATAGACGGGCTCGCTCTTGTGGGCGATGGCGGCGAATTCGGAGTTCTTGGTGGTACCAATAGTGTGGAAGCCCTCGGGCAGGCTGCAGAGCTTGTCACCGTGCGACATCCACACGGTCATGGCATCCTCCAGACCCTCGAAGAGCTTATCGACATGGCCACCGAAGCGAGTGGCCTGCAGATCAGCATGGCCATACTCACGAGCGGTTCCAGCGACAACGCTGTCCGCGTGCAGGCGGTGGGCAATTTCTTGCAGACCGTAGCAGATTCCCAGAATCGGGACGCCGAGATCGAAGAAGGCAGGGTCGACATGAGGAGCATCCTTCTCGTATACGGAGTAGGGGCCACCCGACAGGATGACTCCCTTGGGCTTCCAAGCCAGATCGGCCAGCTTCTGGGTGCAAGGGAGCATCTCGGAGTAGACATTGATCTCGCGGAGACGGCGGGTGATGAGGTGGGTACTGTACGCAATGTCCGTGTTAGAATTCGATGTATTTCCGTGCAATTGAATTTGCGCCAGTCGATCATCAAAGAGAACATACTATTGCGATCCATTGTCGAGCACCAGGATGGTGTCGAAGGAGTTGTGGGGGATTGCTTCGGTGGAAGGCATTGTGAAGACGGCGTTGATTGACAATCCGTCCGGGGTGGTGAGGAAATAGACACTGCTCCTAGGAGGAGAATGAAGATTCCAATGAGTCAATGTCCAGGGACCCCCGCAAATCAATGGGAAAGAAGATATTCCAGATTTTCTAGAGGGGCTGCGATAAGAAAAAAAAAGTCACTGCGGGACCTGATTGACTCACCGCCCACATGACCTTTATCGATAAGGGAGCCCTACTTGTACTCTATTTGTAGATGTGTAGAGTGACCTGTTTCTATTTCAATAGTGTACAAGATTATATCCAACAACATATTAAGGAGGCGCAAAAAGACAAGTCTATACTAGCTCAATGGGATATCTCATGCAATGCTAGCATCAGAGATAGGGAAGATGGAGGGAATATGGAGGGAATATGGAAAATAGGTCCACGGAGACGAAATTGCCGATGCAAAGAGACGGTCCATGCTTGGCAACTCAAATGCCTTTCAACTTGAGTGGCACCTTGATGACATTTTGACTGATCCAGTTCAGAGGCCGCGGTTTGCCAGCCCATTCACGGTCAATCATGCTCGCAGCTTCTAGCATCACACCCAAGGAAAACTGGGGTTTGTATTTGACACCACGCTCGATATCCCGGTTGATGGTACAAGAGGCCAGTCGATTCTGGAGATCACGAGCCGGGCCCTGTGGCTGCCACCCAAGGGCCAGGTAGCGGAGTGGATCGTGTTTGAATGCGGCTGGGAGATCCTGGATGATGTCTGCTGGGAATGGGTGCTGGGCCTGGTTTTCGATGCCAACGATGATCTTACCGGCGCCGGTACGCCAGATATTGCCGATGTCGTTGTCCCTGTCCCTTGTGACGTTACCGCGGAGAGAGGTCTGAACTGCTTTGCGCATATTGTAAGTCACTTTGTCTTCGGTGCAGGCAAAGCGCCACAAGACACGGCAGATGTTGTAGCGGCGTGCTTTATAGGCTGTCAGGAATAGACGTTCGTATGTATGGCGCGAAAGTTCAAAAGAGGGGCGATTTAGGAATTGAATGGTGTGGTGGATAGCGTTGAAGACGTTTCCACGGAACATCGTCACGATAGGAGTGAGAGAACTGCTCTCAATCTCGAGGTTATTCTCGGTGCAGACCTTCAGCAACTTTTCCAAGGCATCATAGTCTCTCGTACGACTGATCACGCGGAACATCTGGGCGAGTAGTGTGGGACTGAACCAATTGGCCCCATGCGTTTTCGCCATTAAATCAACGAAGGATTCAACTCTTTGACCGCTTTGCAAATGCATGAAAAATGTATCCTCAATGGTCAGCTGAAGAGCACTTCGTATTGTGCCAATATCACTCAAGTGGCCATTCCGCGCCATGTGGTTGATCAGGGATGCCTTGTGACCAGGCAGGACCATAGCCTTCAGCAACTTGACCCATGTCAAGGAGTTGGGGCGAATGTTTGCTCGCCACATACAGAGTAAGAGAAACCGGAACATTTTCTTGTCCTGGCGCCGCGCTGCAGCATCCAGAAGGATATTGTAGGTGTCCACCGTGGCAACATGCTCTGCCAAGGTAAACACGTTCCGGGCAGTGGTCAGCAGCTCGCGCTTGGATAGATATCCCAAGGCACAATTCAAAGCCGCAGTTGACAAGAATTTGCGGTTGCCCTCTTGACGGAACAATGCCAATAATTCCTTTGCAACCAGCTGCTGGCAAGGAATGCTGGGGCCCGGGGCTTTCCGAGACGATTTTTTCTGCACCCGAGTCAAGTCATCAACGTGCTCCAGAAATGCTTTCACGGAATTAATAGAAGAGCGATACTTGAGGACTTCATCCAGGGTCAAGGACTTCCTCCGGTCAATGTACCAAACACCGCGGATCAACGGTACTGGTGTATTTTTCTGTGGCGTGGGAAGCGTCGAGCCGAATATAGGGACAGGCGGCTTGGCCAGATCGATGAGTGGGTCGCCGGTTGTCTGCGAAAGGCGTGCGCGAGCGATCGAATCCTTCACCAGCTCCCTAGCACGATCCGAGCCCGACAAAACCGCTTTGCGGTAGGCACCATCGCCCTCCGACGGCGGTAGAATATGGACCCGGCACCCGTTGCGGATGGAAGAGAAGTAGATATTATCCCTGAAACTCGTGTCCGCGACACCAACCAGCAGCCCAACAGTCTCTTCGGGGATTAGTATCTCCTTGTTTTTGGGCACCTTCTTAGTTGCCGCGCGCGGGTTAGCCTGCACCCTCGCCATCAAGTTCCTGATATCATTCCAGCTCCCTGCCAGTCTGCGGATTGATGCGGTGGCGGCAGGTGTCGCCCTGACAAATTTCCCGTATAGTAGCTTCTTCCGATCGCGATTGGATATCCGTTTCGGAAAAGGTCTCGTCCTTAAAAGACCTCGTGATCCTAGTACCCTCCTTCTTGTCCTCCGTTGAAACGCAGTCGTCGGGACGCCTGGGAGGGCGATTCGGGGATTGGAAGGCTGTTTTGGCGTCTCAACCGAATGACTCTGAACGACCCGGCCTGGCACCGTCCCCTCTTGAGTTTTCTTCTCCTCATGAACTGTCGGATCTCCATCCTCCATTGTCAAACCCACAGAGTCACGTTTGCTATTGTCAGCTTGGGCAACGGCGCTTGAAGAGATCCATTGACTCGATTGACTGCGGTACGACGAGGGTACGTGAGAGGAGACGGCAGCTCGAAAATGTATACGGCAGCCCTTCACCGGAGATGTAGCACGCGTCAAGGACGAGATCGGTCGGCGATGGCGGAGATCAAACGCAGCCCATCGGGGGTAGAGGAACAGTAGAGGTTCATCGGGGCCAGCCGCGACGGTGTCCAAGGCGACAGAAAGGCGCCTCCTTAGATACGGACGGAACATATGGAACGATGTACTCGTGGAATATGCATGGAGGGGGAGGAATTTGTTCCTGCAAAGGTTGACAGAGTGATTCTGTTGCTCCGAAATTTGTCACGCGGGAAGGGCAGGCGGTGGATGTGGCTGGTGGCCGACTCCAACGTAACTCCGATCTGATAACTATAATTCTATGTGCAATTGAATCGACTTGAAATGAGTTTGAATGGAGAGGAAATGTAAGCATAGTAACTCTTAAGATATAAAGCTAAAGAAGGATTTACAATACAGTCTGCCTATTCGTTCCTTGAGAAGCCTTGGAGCACACACTCTGACGGTACGGAAGGAAGAAGCTACAAGGCGCGTGATTGCAAAGCAGTGAGCAAATGCGTGGAATAGGCCTGAGAGCCAGCGACGGAAATGGGTAACCCTTATGGTGTCGATAATTATTCTAAACTGGTTGGATTTATAAAGTAGCTTACCTAGAGACATAGGAACGAATGGTGTACCATTGTAGTAGCGGAATGAAGTAACAAAGATGGGGGAAGAAAAGAGAGTGTGAGAGAGAGCGAGAAAGATGTATACACTCACTAATGCATTGGTGCCTTAGGGTATAGATATGTATTGATACTGAGGTATAGACAGCCAGTGCAAAACATCACCCTCCTATTTGCCACGATGTGTTGTATCAAAAACACATAGTATCCTCGATCATAGCGTGTTGATGTGAAAGGTGACATCAACAAGTTCGGGATTCCATGGCTAGGTGTTCTTAATTTTAAAACATCGGCATTAAAAATCATTACTGCCGTCCACCAAAGGTGACGACCGGCTTGGCCCAGTCTTCGCCGGTCCAGGTGATCCTGCCGGGGATGAGACCTACCTGCTTGGTGAATTTATCTGTCACTGGCATGGCGGCGTCGAGATTTACCCTTGAGATTGGCAAGCCCGTGATAATGTCGACCGTGATGGTATGGTACGGAATTCGTGGCGCCAGTATAGGTTGCAGGGACCCATAAGGCCGGTGCCTTCGGATGGTGTTGCTGCAACATTCTAGGCATCTCGCAATGTATTCCTTGAGGAGCTCTAAGCTTCTTGTAGAAAACGATGCCGCACACCTTGGCCTAGCTGTCGATGCCCTGATGGTAGCGTGTCCTGCTTCCGAATCACCAAGGGATCTCTTGGGTCGTTTTGAGTTATTTTGACAACTTTCAGCACCTCCAGTGGAGAAATGGGCAACTATGCTGTCTCCTCAAATTCCAACTTCGACTTGTGCAAATTGTAAGTTTGGGTGGTAGAAGCAGGAGAAATGGGAGCCGTAGGAGGATAAGAAATGGGAAAGTAGGAGGAAGTAGGAAGAGGAGAAATAGAAGCAGTAGGAGAAGAGGATATAGCAAGAGAAATAATATTACACTACATAGGAAAGCACAACTTTGCCTATCTGCATCGAGAATCGAATGACAGAATTGAACCTGGACAATCTCACGAAGAGGATTACAGTATAACTCGAGCTCAGTAAATATGCCACTCACGACCAACCCGAGCTTCTCTGGGAATCCCCGTGATCTCCTTGCCTTTGAGGACATGTGATGGCTGGTCTGTAGCCTGTTCTCGCTTTGAAAGCAAAACGTTATGTCTAGACGCGGGTGTAAGATCCAATAAGTCCATCGCCGATTGACCGTGTTCATCGGTAAATATTTCTGGTCCGGTAATATGAAGTTTGGCACTTTCTATTGCCCGAATAAGGTTATCTTTCTTGCGTTTGATCTCGTTGGTATTGTCGTCGGACTCGGTGATCTGCTCGGATAGTTGGTGGATGATGCCGACGACGTGGATCACGAATTGCCATCGTGAAGCCTGGAATAGGAACATTGACATGATCTCGGGGATCTGTCGCAAGAAATATGAGTAAGTCGGCTATATAGCATTGGAACTTTCTCGGCTTACCTTGTCGTTCAGATAATATAGCTCCTCACCCCCTTCCTGCACAAACTTCTTCAACGCATCGATCCTTTCTCGATCAATCGTAGCAAGTCTCAACTCATGCATCAGGGAGGGAATATCGCCAATCTCCTCCGAATGCTCCTCCTCGTCCACCTTGGTGGTAACACGACTCAAAGGTCCAGACTCGACACGGCTCAAACCGGCCATACTTTGCTCACGACTCGTCATTTTCGAAGAATGGATAGTGAAATAGTCCTCATTGAGCATGTGAGAGCGCTCAAAGTCCGAGCGGCCTCGAGAACGTCTGTCGTGAACCTTGGTCCTCAATCGAACCCAGCGTCTTCGCCGAACGAAAGAGTGAAACCACGGATGCGTGCCGTGCCACTGCGACGAGCCAAACGAAAAGGAATACTGCCACCCCTGTTCATCAACGTCGCGAGACATATCTACATACCATGCCCGCCAGACCCATTCCCAACTAGGGTCCGGTACCTGGGCATTGGTGATGTTGACCGCGCTGTCGCGCCCGTCCTGTGTCGTCCAGGCGCTCGGATCGAAGTTCAGGAGTGAGCTGTGGGAGTAAAGGGGAATACCAAAGAAGAAAGAGCCGCGCTGGTTTTCATACAGAATGTCCAGCTCAGAGCGCGGTTTGGAATCTTTGGTGTCAATTGTTTGCTGGTTGGGCCCGGCTGATTGATAAGTGTCTGTGCGGCTCAGATCTCGCGATGGAGCAAAGTCGACTGCCTTGACATCTTCTGCTCCTTCTCTCGGTCCTGACTCTTTCCCGTTCTCGCTCCCTGTCAAGCATGTGCTCGGTCCTGCGACCGAACTTGTGCCAGATATCGATCCACGGACTCGAGACGACTCCCTACTCGGGGAGGTCTCTGTGTCGTTGGTTGTCGTAACGCCGAGTTTGTCGGGTTGCCATTTAGCGTATTTCCTCTTTGCACGCCGCCCCGGTGCAGATGCACGGCTCGAATGCTTGGTCAGGCTGCCTTGGCCACCGACCGTGGAAGTTCGTCGAGGCGACTCCGGACCCGAGGGTTGCTGCGGGACCGTGTTGTCCACGAGGGAAATGTTGTCGGTGCTTTCCATATTCACTAGATGGTATTGAAATGTAGATCCAGCGACCAATCTCTCCTAGGGTTCGAGAACCTTGGTCGTATCACAGAGGTCGTTGGCAGGTCACAGTCATTATCCCGGATGTGGTCACATTACTCTATTCGTAGTAGACTATCGCAGTGACAGAGGGTATTAAAAAGGAAAAAAAAAAGAAAGAGTGAATGAAAAGGAAGGAGAGTTGATCGGAAAGTCAAGACGGAGAATCATGGAAGTTAAAGGCCGATGACATCGTTTGCGGGGGACTGCCAAGCCCAGCGCGTGCAAAAGTAAACCGTTGCAAATCAACACAACGTGCCCAATCTCCAACCATGGCAGCGCCGCAACAGCGCAAGATCGAGCTCCAATCCCCTGCAGACTTCACCTATCTCTATGCCAACACGGTCGCGCTCTCGCGCCAGAAACTGGACCAGGCCCTCCCCCCTTCAGCGACAAGCAATGAAGAACCCGACCCGATGCGCGAACGCGTGCAAGAATTAGTGGACGAGGTGAGTCTAGCAACCCCAGCCTACGAACCGTATAACCCTAGAATTGCTTACTGACTTGAACAACAGTTCATCAATCGCACTTTCGTCACGGCATCCGCGTCAATCAGTATCAACGGGATCGACTCTTCGTCCCCCCAATTCCCCTTCCCGGCTGCATTCACCGCGCCAGAGACCGTTGAGTACGAGGCATTCGATTCGGAACTAGCCTCGCGTGTGGCATCTCTTTACGCACAGTTAGAATCGCTTACCACGACTGTTGCTCAGCTGCGACGGGAAGCGCCCCGGCGTGCTGCGAGGGATTATGCGGCACAGTTGACGCAGTTGTTGAACGAGGAGGATGAGGATCTTGACAAGGAGCTCGATATGGACGAGTCTGAGGGTGCTGGTAAAGACGGCATGGACGTGGACACAGAGGCTGCGTCTGCAACGCAACGACTTTCCCGTCGACGGCCACATCCTACGTGGAAACTAGATGTACCGCTTGGCACGGAGGAAGAGGCGGAGCGCTGGCGGAGTGGGGATATGGCAGACGTATATGAGGATGCGTTGCGGACACTACAGCGGCTGCAAGGCGAGGGCGAAGATGTCGAGGTGGGCGAGGGCAACGCGTTGGCTACGACGGTTGGAAAAGCTGAAAGGGCAGGGAGGGCTGCTGAAGTGGTCGAGAGTATGTGAACGCTTTCTCTTGGGTTTTGTTTTTAGGGTCAAATAGCGGCGTTTCGGTGCCCGGGGCCTGCGCCGGGGATCATGATACCATGTCTTGTTTATGTGCTTTTTTGGGACATCTTCGCCGGTCAACATTCATTATTTTTTACCTTTACAGCTCTACTATGACCGAATATTCAATCAGCAAGGAACTGTATTTTCCTCGAGGCCTAACAGCCACGATCTCATATATGCTCTCCCATGTATACACTCCATAAAAGGAAATAAACCCAGCCATCTTTACTCCCCAACTCGCTTTTAAGAATTTCATGCCGCCCAGTCCCTTCTATATCAGCGGGCGAGCCGCTTATTCTAACAGCAGAAAAAATATGTGAGGGAAAATGGCTCTTCATGATATTAGATCAGAAGTAAACAGGAAAAGCCGGTGCGCAATGAGTCCACAGGGATGTGGATAGGTGGTCGGCGAGGGTTGAAACGCTCGAAAACAAACTTCTGGGGTGCCATTGGATGGATCGAGTTTCTTCCACTGTTGACCGGCAGGCTTAAAAGACAGTTAGACCATCATCGGTGAGAAATCCCCCGGCCCGTAAACCGATAGTTCTGTTTTTGTATTTTCTTTGGGTATGAAAGAGGGGCTGTGAGGAGCAACGTCGGTCCCCAGCCACAGTGCGAATAGCGAGTGGAATGAATGGTTCTATCATGGCTCTATACGCTGGCCTCGGCGCCCTCATGAGCCTCGTCGCCCTTCTTCTCAACACCGGCATCCTCGTTCTCAACGACGTCCTCATCGGCCTTGGGAGTGGCCCAAGCGGGCGTACGAGCCCACTCGGATTCCTGCCACGGGCCCTGATCGGAGAGCTCGCAGCCACCCTCGCACTTGCAGGAACCGCCCAACTCAACGGGCAGGTTCTCGGGGGGCACCTGGGAAAGCAATTCCGACTTGTAGCCGCTGCCGAGGACGTGGATCTTATTGACGGTGACCGGGTCGAGGAAACCCTTGACGACACTGAAGGCGCTGCTGAAGCCCCAAGGGGCGTTGATGATGTACAGCTTACCCAGACGCTCGGGGTAGTAGTTCTGGGAGATCTCGGAGGCCTGACGAACGTAACCGTAGACGGAGGGAATACTGGTAATGCCGACACCCTTCAGGTCCATGATGGTGCAGCAGGTCTCGAGTAGCTTGCCAGCCTTGCGGGAGCAGGCAGGCAGACGAGGATCGGCCAGCTTCTCGTACTCGGTGACGAGGTTCTGCAGCATGCGCTCACCGGTGGTGATCTTGTACATGGCGTTGAGATCGATCTTGCCGAGCTTCTCGATGTAGACGGGGCGGCCATCCTGTACGGGGAGAGACCGATTAACTTCTTTTCCTAGGATACCGACAAAAGGAGATCATGCGAAGCCTACCTTGTCCGTCTTGTGGTAATATTGAGGGTAGTACTTGAAGACCTCGGGCTTCTCCTTGTAGTCAAAGGTGCGAGGAAGGTCGTCGGTGCCGAATTCCTTGCGCCATTTCTCACACTTTACAAACCTAAACAGCCACGTCAGATGAGAACGTTCTTCACAAAGGTCGCAGGGGCAAGCTTGCAAAGAGCAAGGCTTCCACAATTAACGGGAATTGGGCAACGTACATAGCCTTGGCCTGCTCGACATCAAACTTGCGGGCGCGCAGGAAGCGCAGCAAAGTCAGGGTATCCAATCGCTCGGTGTACCCCTCCTGCTCCAGCTTCGTGCGCAGCTGGTGAACCTTCGCATCTTGCTCCTCTGTGGTGTGGCCGGGGTGGCCACTCTGAGGCTCTGGTGCGGTGGTTGGGAAGTCGTACGAGTCGTACTTAGGGTCGAGAGGCAATGGCTTCTCAGCAGTGGCTGCCATTGTGATGGATGTATCTGAAATACGGGGGAATGGAGGGAGAAAAGAAGGTTGGAGAGAGGCGGGAGAAGGAGAAGGAGGGAAGGCGGGAAAGTTGGTGTAAGTGGCCACTTCGTCCGGTACTGGGGAGGATCCGCCTTAGGAGTTAACAACACGCAAGCCGATCATTTCTGTGGCACTTTACGGTGGCTGAATGGAAAAGGAACTGAAGTAACTTTCTAGGTTGTACTCCAATGAAGCTAACAAGAGAATTGTGATTTGTACACTCTAATCACTATTTCTACGACCATTTGCCCCCTGATTTGGATCCCCGTTCCTCCGTACCCCGTATAATTTCATCCATTGAAGGATCAGCACCGTCAAAAAGTCCCTGAAAACTTCTAAATCACCTGAAAAGAGGGGCAGACAACGAGGCGGTGTCGGTAGAACGAATCCACTCTGCAGGACAAGACTTGACTAAAGCTAAAGCTCGAGCAACTTGGTAGCAGTATTGATGGAGCCCAAAATAAATTCTACCTATGGCGGTATCAAGCATCTGTACAAAACTGGAGAGAGGAAAAAACACAAAAAAGGGTATTCAATCAGCCGCACGTCGCAAAAAACAGGTTATTATACAGCGCATGGAGAGATCCACGGCCCGAGTGATGACAAACAGAAGTAGGATTACAGGACAGAGCCCAAACCAAGTCGATCAAAAACCAAAAAAATAAAAAATAGAACAATATGCGCTGGGTATAACTTGCAAACATCCACAAAAGAGAAAAACGAATAGAAGATTCAAAAGTCCAAAATAGATTGTTGATGAACCCCGAGCCAGCGGGATCTTGTCACGATCATCCTTCATCAGATATGTTCGTGTTTATCGGCAACATGCACACTGCACGCGTCCTCCGTTCTCCATCCTCCAGGGTGTGGTGAACGTGTCCGAATCATTGCAGAGAGCATTCATCCAGTCCATCGAGGATGGAATGGGTATATGTATAACGGATAATATTCCGTGTCCATCAGATCATCACAAAATTAGGCCACATGGGGCAGCCAACTAACCGAGACGACTAGGTCGGAGAGACGGAGGCTGCTCGCCCGGTAATCGGTCTCGTTTCATTCATAAGGGGAGTCCGGAGGTCTCCAGGGCGCGCGGCTTTTTACCACCCCTTCTTTCGTGCAAATCGTTTGTTCAGAAGGGCCAACACCTTGGTGACGTTGAACTGAACGTATTCCAAGTCGAGATCTTCCAGGTTGTCCTTTTGCATTTCTAGAAGATCATCGAGCTTGAGATCAAGCTCCAGCAAACCACGGGCTCGGCCTGCATCTAATGTCAGTTTCAGATTCCAGGGTAATCAAATTCAGGTCGGTACTCACCCTTGTAGTGCAGGCTGATGACAAAAGTGCCGGGAAGAGGACTCTTAAACATAAAGTAGATATTCGCCCGGCGGTTCTCCGGTACGTTGCTGCGCCGAATGACACCCTCCTTCTCCAGTTGTTGGTGGGTGAACTTGTACGGGCCAAGCTCCTGTTGCTTCTCTTTTTTTCGCTGCTTGCCCTCGGACTGACTGCGGACGTTGTGCAGGTACGACTTGTAGGTGTCCAGCTGGCCAACCAAATAGGCATTGTGATCGCGGATAGTAGCAAACACTTCCTCCAGCTTTCGGGTTTCATCCAGGACATTCTCCTTCAGAGAACCCAGGTGCACCAACTCTTGCTCCACTTCGTCGCGAAGCATGCTGAACTCATCCGAGCGATCGATCACGCCCATGTCCTGCAGTTGACTGAGAAGTTCCATAGTGCGAATGCCCTTGCGCACCATCACCGCATCGTTCTTGAGGGTGGCAGCAGCTTCAGCGATGCGATCCAGTCGGAGAGGTCGACGGGCGACCGAGGAGTTGTGAGGAAGCGATCGAAGGATCTGGACGAAAGTCGACTTGGCCTCCATGAAGAAGACCTCTTCCTGGGTGATATCCAGGGCAGCGGTCAAGTCATCCAGAGCAGTCTCCCATCGGCTGAACAGCGGGACATTGATGGTCCGGTTCTCCTTGCGAGGCACCTGTGGCGGCGCCGTACCCAGCTCCTGCAGCAGCAGCGCAAGGTGCGAGTGCTGGTCCTGAGCGAGCGCTGCGGTGTGCTTTTCCAGAAGGGCGTGCGTAGCGTACATTTCGTTGAGGGTGATCTGCAGTTCGAGGTCGCGCTTGGAGAGAGCAACGTAGTTGTCCATCTCAAGACTCTCGTAGAAGTCCTGGACCTCGCACAGGTCGAGCAGGAACTTGTTCACGCGCTCCTTGTTGGACTCGATAAAAGGCTGCAGTCTGGCCATGTAGGGCTCCTTGGCGTATGAGGGCTTGTTGGCCAGGTTCTGGATCATCTTGGCGATCAGCGTCAGGGTGCGCCGGGGCTTGTCGGTCGGAGTGGCATCGATTAACATGTAAGAGCGTGGGGTGACAATGGCAGGATTGATGAAGCGCAGGAAGAAGAAACCACCGATCAGGGTACAGATGGTCTGGTCCTGAGCGTCGGGGTACTTGCGACGAGAGAGACTGCGAATCTGTTTGCAGATCCACCGAATGCCGTACGGAGTCTCGTCCACGCTTTCAATGATAGTGGTCAAGAAACCGTTGGCAATGTCGGTCAACATCTTTAGGCGGGGGCCAATGATGGCCTGCACCTGCTCGTTGGCCTCGGCATCCTCTGCGGTCACCGATCGAGCCAGGTAGTCCGGAAGAGAGCCAGTCTCTTCCTCGATTTGCTTCACCATGCTCTCGTACACCTTCAAAGGGTTGATCTCCAGATCCACATCGCGCAGTTCGATCAGGGAGTTGATGCGGTCCGCGAGAACCTGCTTCAGGTAGCTCTGACCGGGACCGCGACGCGTGTAGGTGGTCATCATGCGAGAGACGGGGGTGTTCTGGCGCAAGAGGGAGGAGTACTCGGGGGTGTTGTCGAACTGGTAGGTGAGAACGGACTGGAACATGGTGAGCAGCAGGTGTTCCTCGCGGCTCTCGTATTGGTTTCCGTAGATGGTGAACATGACGGTTTGCAGCAGGGAATCGATCTCCGCCATGGAGACCAACCGACACAGATGGGCAATGTGCCGGGGCTCCGACTGCAGCAGGAACAGAAGATTGCCATATTTCTGAGTCCGTTCATCGTTCGGGAAGAAACCCTCTTGTGGATCAGCCGTATCGTCGAGATGGCTGGCGACTTCGTTTTGCTGCGGGGTATGTGAGTGACAAGGTTTCGGTACTGGTACTTTCGAAAAAAAAAATCAATCATACCTCTTCTAATGCCATACGGTTCTGGATCAGAAGTGCAATTCGCGAGTCCAGGTATCGGACATCCTTCTCCAGCACGAAGTTCTTTTTGGATTGCGATGAGATCTTCGATTTGAGTTCTCGCAAGTGTTTCTGGGCTATGAGGAAGTCAGTACACAATTATGAAACACAGGGGACATTCAGACGCACCTCGCGCCAGGTCATCCGAGATTTCCAAGTCTCTGTCCTTTGCGGACATGGACAGGTACAGAGCGGTGACGGACATCCGCTTGGATTGGCGGATGGAGCGAGTATCGTGCGACGACATGGTGTTCTGTCGTGCGATAGGCTGAAACGAGGATGAGGACGAAGAAGATGCTCGGGAGACTCTTGATGCAGGTTGTAACATGGTCGCAACGGACATGGTGAGAATAGGCGAAGACGCGTTTCGGGCGAGGGTTGAAGGTAACTGCACTGTGGGAGAGCAGTGTTAATGAAAGACCGTCGTGCGAAACTGGGAGTAGTCGTTAGATGCAAGAATGGTGCACTCGGAGGAGTCGAGGTTGGTCCATACCGATTCTCTGTCCCCAGCGTTGGATTGAGGCGCAATATGGACAGGGGTTGAAGACTTTCTCGATGGGTAAAAGGGGAGGAGAAATACGGATGATGGAAGTGTAAGTTAGGCAGGATTAGGCGAAGATGCCTAACCTGATAGAAACCACGAGTTGAAGGAAGGGAGAGAAGGTAGGGAGGGGAACCTTGGAGGGGAGGATTATTTTGTCAAGTTTGGTGTTAGGGCGGTTCTGGGGAAAATGTAAAAGGGAAAAGGACTGTGGATGCGGTGGAGCAGCAAAGACAATCATGATTTCCTCTTAATTTACGGAGTAGACAAGCAGGGGAACAAAAGGAAAAAAGAAAAAAAAAAAAAAACAAGGACATAAAAAGACAGATAAATGATCAATTTTCTTTTCTCTCCCCTTTTTTAGTTATCGCTACATATGACTTGTTTTACTCAGAACATTACACATTTACATTTTGCAATGCAAGGAGGTTTCCTTACTACATCCGTTTTACCCCTGGCCCAAACCCAAAACCCACTTTGCCTTTTTGCCACCCTCTCCTTATCCGATCTCGAGTCTTACAGTTTAGGGTCTCTTAATCTTGCTGTATAATACTGTGTACTGTGTACTCTGTACTCCATACTCCATACTCCATACTCCATACTCTATACTCCATATAGAGTACACATTTGTGAAATCCATGAATAGGGGACAAGGGGGAACGGTTCCACCTTTGGACAGAACCTTGATTTCACCAACGGTGAGAAGACCCAAGCTCCTTCGATCCTACTTCGTACTAGTTACTCTGTCTCGTACCTGCATCCGAGCATAGGCCGCACTGACCGGGTGGGGATTCTCATCCACGAGACCTCCATGTGGACGCTGCATTTTGTACGGGGTTTCAGTTTAAATAGTTAGTTTTGTTTTGGAAGTACAATTTCAAACCGGTTCTCGGAGGAAATCACACGTACGCAGCACTTGCTTATCTCTAACTCCGACTCAATCCATTCCCAAAAAAGCAGAACTCCACTTGACCGCTCTCGACAAAACGGGCCTGCTGCAGCTGCAGCAATCGTTCGGCGTCAAAACGGATGTCTCAGACGCAAGGCGGATCTTGGCCAGGATTAGCACCCTGACACCCTGACACCCTGTCATCCGGCTCCTATATCCGTCATCGTGTGATCCGCGTGGACGATAACGAGGCATTTGAGCATTTCTCTCATTCCATGGCGGTCGAGTCCAGCATGACCTCTATCACGTCCGGGCTAGGCAATAGCTGATCATTTACATCCATGTCGAGGGGACCAGGGATCTTGCCCTCTTGGCGCTTGTTCCCAAGCTCGACTAACAACCAACAATGGTGCTCAATCTGCCGTGCACTGAATGAATGCGCACTTGGCCATTGCTTTTTTCCTTGACTGTCTCGGTGACCCCGACCACTCTTGTACACTTGCACTAACATTCCTGGTCAGTGCTTTGCTCAGGGGTAAATGCGATAAGTGGATCCCGTGTGGGACTCGGGATGGAGACTCGAGAGTTCCTCTGGATTGGTGTCCTACGCAACTTTGCACCACCTCCTGATACAGTGTCCCAATGCTGTGTACCCAGCTCAGACAGGCCACGTACCTCGTGGAAAGGATAACGAAAGTCAAATGCAACCCGTAGGTCATGGAATGATTGTGACAATTCGACCCCATACCAAATTTATCGAGGCCGATCAACCACACGGGCCATATGCGTTCCTCCCGTCCGTCATGAAACGCACCAAGCTCCGTCGCAGATCGGTTGCAGCTCAGTTGTGACCCGCTTGTCCCTGCTTTTCCTCCCGTGCACTGCGGAGTAACTCCAAGTATATTCGATTCTCGTGCTGCCGGATCAACATTGCATGCATCCTGGACATCCCAGGGCAAGTGAATTAGAGCGGAGCACCGGATGATTGTCTCTAATCTCCGAGTTTTGGAGCCACTGAAGAAGATCAGAAGTGTATTTGCCCGCCGTCGAACTTTACATTCTTTTTGGGAACAGACCATGCGGTATGATGTAATCCGGCCTGTGCGGGGCATTTGATGTAGAACTTGGAGCTTGGCATTGAAGTATTGAAGATGAGTCTGTACATAGTTGAAATGGATGGCAAGAATGGTAGTTATTTCATTCCCAGCAACATTCAAGGTTGACGAATTACCATAAGCACTGAACCCTCGATCGATGCCGAAATAGCAATCTGATATCGGCACAAGTCATGCGCTAATTATGCACAAAAGCATACATGAGAGACAATACAACATGATTCCATCCATCGCATGGTCAGCCTCAATCCTCCTTCTTCTCATCCTCTGAGACCGATTCATTGTCCTCTCCCTCTCCCTCTCCCTCTCCCTCTCCCTCTCCCTCTCTTTCTTTCTTCTCTCGACCCTGTCCTTTGGGTAGCCAAAAGCGAGTAATGATTCCACCCAGGAACATCCGATCGACCCATCTGACCAGCCCGTACAAGATCCACCCCCAGCCCCACAGTGAGATACCCATCATGCTGGCCACGAGGAGGATCGGCCCGAGAGTAAGCAACGACAGGATCACCCACAGAATAACCGACACGACAGCGAACAGAAACACACCCACCAAGAAGACCAGCAGCGGAACAACACAGCAGATCGCCTGACAAACGAGAAAAGTAGAAGCAATCGGGCGATTCAACGCAGCCTCGTACATGGCCGCCTGCTTAGGTGGCGGGAAGTAGCGGTTCACCACCCCTTGGACGAAGTTCTCGAACATGTCGACGGCTTGTGGGAACAGACCGGCGCACCAATGTCTGAACGAGGCCCAGAGAGTAGTAAATTCGGGCTGATGTGCACCTTCGTACTTCTTTTCAACGGTATCGTCGGGTGGAAACTCCCCGGGGATGATCGGGTCGGTGACGGGTTTGGTTGTGTCGCTGATTCCCTGTACTGGATCGTTGGCTAGCGTTTTCGCACTCCCGGTCGCCTTATCGGTGACTTTGTTTACCGTGAGGCCCTTGCCGAGACCGCTAGTGACGGGGTCGAGAGACATGGATGTTAGTAGGTTGGTATCAAGATAAAATGGATGAAAAAGATCTGATATTGAATTGAACATCAGTCCTGGGCAGATCGTTCGAGAATGAGAATTACATACATACTATATCAAAAATTGGTAGAGGCATTGTGCCATGACGTAGGGGGCGTCTAATAATTGATGAAATATATGAGTTTCGCTCATCTGTAACATTCAATTCCACGGTTGGTGTAACTGCACGACAGGTGTGGCTGATGTACAACTATGATTTGATGCCAAGTGTGGCTTAAGGTTTCAAAGTTGATGGGGCTGGACTTGCGACTCGAGACTCGCGATGAAACAGATGTCTAGGCGTCTCTCCATCCAGTGCTTTTCCTTTTCAAAGAGTCTTGCTAGAGCAGGGGAGACGTTGCAAGTCCATTCGAGATCCGCTTCGTAGGCCTCCTATCTCAGACTTACTAGGGGCTCGCTATCCTCAACGTTGCTGCTGTAGTAGTTCATAACAGAGGTACTTAGATATTTAGTTTTTTAAGACAGTCTTGTCCTTTGTTCTATTTCTAGTGTGCAACACATTGTATTTGAAAATCTGTACAGCATCCTTATTGCAAAGAGATGTGGTGACATTGGAAGAAAGCTGAAACCATTGAAATACATTCAAGGGCTCCTTCCGTTTCCGAGTAGGCATAGTATCTACCATAAGGTACCGTAAGATACCATGGAGTCGGCTTCCCCAACAAAATACGGCTTAGTTTGACCTTCAAGGTGACCAATAATGACGCAGAGAGCTGTTTGGGCCTGTCCCGTCCTGTGCCAGTAACATGTTTCCCAAGGAAGCAAAGAATTCTTTCCCGGTACATCGGTATGCTTTCCATGAAACGCAAAAAGAAAGGATCCAAATCTCATTGAAATGATATGCCGCAGTACCCAACGCCGGTGTCATGTAAAAGTGCAAGTCTATCTGTTTTGGTCATTTCCCATAAAGCATATCATCAAGTATCATGCTGGTGCATCCTGGTTACAGGGCAGTGGAGACACGTGGTCCTGCCAGCCATGAACCCTTCAACTCCCATTTCCTTGTGTAACAGTCGCAACAGGAGGGTGTGCGGGATGAGGTGGTCCGTAGGACTCAAATGGAGGTCGGATTGAGCCAGTGCCTTCTTTCAGATAGAGGACAAGACGGTATGCTGAGTTGCCACTCAAATAGTATCGGTGGAGTTGCTTGCTGCGGAGAAAGCCGAGGCGCTCGTAGAGTTTCATCGCGGCAGTGTTGGTGATCTCGGTTTCGAGGACGATCTAAACGGGACAGACGCGAGGTTAGCCGGAGAATCATCTCCGTGTTGGGACTAATATACCTCGTCTGCATCGCGCTCAATCATGGCATCAATCGCCATGCGCACCAGCTTCGTCGCAATCCCGCGGCCCCGATACCCCTCGCTCACAGCCAACATAGCAATATACCCCCTCAGAGGGCCGCTACGATGCGGCTCAAGTTTCGACACGACCACACCGACCATTTCCTCCTTGTCATTCATTGCCAGGAAGCAGAGGTCACCCCATTGGTACAGGAAGTAGCGGTAGACGTAGATGCTGTAGGGCTCGGACAGGTCCTTGGAAATCAGCTGGCGCATGGCGGCAACGTATTCATTTTCGCGATCGCTATCGTACTGCACGTAGCGAAGGTCATCGGGGGCATCTTGGCTCATCGCCGCGGCGAAACGAGAAAGAGACGGAGGTTGGAGGTGGTTTGGTGGGATGAGAGGGCGGACTCGGAGCAGCAGAAGGACCCGATTTGCCATGTGACGCTGATCCGTCCTCAACGGGCAATTTCTTGGAATCCCGGTTCTAGCTTCACCTTTGTTTTGTACCGTCCCTCTCGAACCAGCTTTCCATTTGGATTGATTCTTTCTACCTTCTGAGCGGTCGCTATGCTGCGCCGCCGCACGGGGAAGGACGACGCCCCGCCTTCGGACTCGTCTGGTGACAACGACAACGGCAGACCCCGGTTCAACCGGCTCAAAACGGAAGAAGACAAGCTCCGCGAGGAGTTTAACGGTGCAAAGGTTAAGCAGCTGGTCATTCGGCCACGCAGTAAACGGCGCAATGGACTCATATTCGTGCTGGGCGGCCTGTTCGGCATATTTATCGCCGTATTCTTCGCGAACCAGCAGGAAGTCATTAGCTTGGAGTCGCTGATGGACTTGAACCTCGACACATTGATCGATGCTATGCCACAAGGAATCCTCGGTGATGCAACAGAATTTACGGTATAGCTTCTCTTGCTATATTGCTGCCTATCTAGCTGTGTCTTGCTAACCGAGCTGTCCTACAGCAACACGAACGCGACACCGTCAGCTACGACTCCTTCGCCGTTGGGCTCCACCTTCAGTCACAAGGCGTCGAGGCTAAGCACCCCATCGTCATGATTCCCGGGGTCATCTCCACCGGTCTCGAAAGCTGGGGAACAGGCACCAATTCGCGGCAGTACTTCCGGCGACGACTATGGGGCAGCTGGACCATGATGCGAGCGCTGGTGATGGACAAGGCGGAGTGGAAGAATCACGTTATGCTCGACCGCAAGACAGGCCTGGATCCGCCAGGTATCAAGCTCCGTGCAGCGCAGGGATTTGATGCAACCGATTTCTTCATCACGGGCTACTGGATCTGGAATAAGATTCTCGAGAACCTCGCAACGATCGGTTATGACCCTACTAATGCTTTTACCGCCGCCTACGATTGGCGACTGTCGTACCCCAACCTTGAAACCCGCGACAAATATTTCAGTCGGCTTAAATCTTATATTGAGACTGCGGTTGAGCTGCAGGGTGAAAAGGTCACTCTGGCGTCCCACAGCATGGGATCTCAGGTGGTGCTATACTTCTTCAAGTGGGTGGAGAGCGAGGATCACGGCAATGGCAGTAAGGACTGGGTCAACAAGCACATTGACTCGTGGATCAACATCAGTGGATGCATGCTGGGCGCTGTCAAGGGATTGACAGCCGTGCTGTCTGGGGAGATGCGTGACACGGCCCAGCTGAATGCCTTCGCCGTGTACGGATTGGAAAAGTTCCTGTCCAAGGATGAACGAGCAGAAATCTTCCGCGCGATGCCCGGTATCTCCAGCATGCTCCCCAAGGGCGGCGAAGCCGTCTGGGGCAACGCAACTTGGGCACCAGACGACCAACCCGGCCAAGCGATGAGCTTTGGCACCCTGCTCAACTTCCGGGAGAGCAACTCATCCTGGACACAACGGAACCTCACCACGCCCGAAAGTCTGCGGTACCTTCTGGACCAGAGTGAAGACTGGTACCGCGATCATGTACTGGGCAGCTACTCGCACGGAGTGGCACACACGACCCGTGAAGTAGAAGCCAACGAGAAGGACCCGCGAACCTGGCTCAACCCTCTCGAGGCCCGTCTACCCTACGCCCCCGACATGAAGATCTACTGCTTCTACGGCGTGGGTAAGCCCACCGAGCGCAGCTATTTCTACCAGGAAGAGCTGGACCCACTGACCAACCTGAATGTCAGCATCGACACCACGGTCACCATCAACCAGAACATCGACCACGGCGTGGTCATGGGCGAGGGCGATGGCACAGTCAACCTGCTCAGCACGGGCTACATGTGCGCAAAGGGCTGGCGCATGAAGCGATATAACCCGGCCGGCACACAGATCAAAGTCTTCGAGATGCCGCATGAACCGGATCGGTTCTCGCCTCGCGGTGGTCCCAACACTGGTACATTTCCCACTCCTATCCACTATAATAACCAGCTAACTCAGTCCAGGTGACCACGTCGACATCCTCGGCCGCGCCTCTCTCAACGACCTGATCCTGCGTATAGCAGGCGGCAAGGGCGACCTAATCGAGGAGACCTTTGTGTCGAACATCCGCGAGTACGCAGAGCGAGTACAAATCTTTGACGACGAATAGACTTGAACGAATATTCTGGGGAGGGCGCTAGGCTTTTGTTTGTCTTTCATCTTGCTTTTACCTTCTGATATCCACATACACTCGTCGAGGCTTGCGTATTGCAATTTCTAGAAGGAGGCATGGTTTGTTTTTGTCTTGGGCTTGCGGTTTCTATATATTCCTGGCGCTGTACAAATATGGATTCGTCAATGTCCATGTGATAATGTTCCCAGTTAACTAGACATCTTCTTCGCTGGGCATCTATTCTAAGGTTCTTTATAATAAAAGTGCCTTCCTAAACATCTTTTAGCCCTTTTCCAAGGCACCATACGGGTACCTAGGTGATTATTTTTAAGGACTATTTACATACACCGAACTAATAATATATCCACCATTTTCAAAGTAACTCGGTATATCGTAGAGTTATCAAAGTCAGGCGAACATGTCATGACCAGTTAAGCCCACTCACAGTACTATATCCTTAGTTCCCTGTACATATTTCACTGTATAACATGATTTGAATGTGATGAGCCTGCAGATGCAAGGCTCTAGACGTAAGAAACCTTACCTAGACTAGGGTAAACTTCGTATCTATTGCCCAATGCGTCAAGTCATACGACCCTTGAACGTAAATCATGTGAAATTTGCGCATCTGCCCAACCGACAACACTAACTCAAGTCAGTCTGAGGCATTTTTGACCTCGTCTTAGGTATCAGCTCCTAGACTCTAGTTAAACTTTGAAAGTTACCCAGCCTCACATGCACAGTAAACGGACAGGACAATACCAAGGCATAGCCTTTCGGCAAGGCTCGGGAGGGCATATGCAGGTTTAGCCTGTTGGATCGACGTGCAGTAGAGCGAGTCGACGATCAGCAAGAAGGCGGGGGTCTAATTTGCCCAGGTGGCATAGCATTCCAAGAGTCTCGAGGGATCTGCATGGGCTGATTGCAAGGTTCATACGGACTTGATGATTTTGGTAGAGGTGTGAAGCTAGTAAAATACGTAACTTTAAAAGATGGAAGAATTCTGCACTGGACAATAATGTACAATTCTTCATAACTTCATCTCTAGGGACTATGAATTATGCTAACGATATCCCAACGGGGTGTCCCCGTGTCCGACTCGCACACCAACCCTGGTCCCCTCTCGAAAGAGACAGGACATCAGGGTTCACACATTATTGTGCTGGTCATTTGGATTCGCGCTTCATTTCCAGCCAGAAGTGAAGACATCGGCGCAGGCCGGGGATCGGAGAGAAGGGCCTCCGTCAGATGCCGCATCCCTCCGTCGCCAAAGCCCATTTGCTGAGCTCCGAAGAGAGTCACAGCTTTCCCATGCGATCATCCACGCCGACGCCCAGGCGCATCCTTCTTCTATGTGCCGATGCAAAAAAAATAAAACAATGTCCTCATAGAAGCAAAACGTCGAGGGTCTAATGCACCAGCGAGTGGAGTGCAAAGCAATGGCGTTAGAAGTTTTGTTCAACCCAACCCAACCCCCAAGATTCCCAGGCGCCAGTCATAAGCGATCGACACGAAATGATAAAAATGTTTGTGCATCTGAACGAGCTCGAAGCAAAAGATAAAGGTGGCTCGTCCAGTCGGAAACTCGTAGCGAAAGACATGGGTCGGAATAGAATGATAACGTGCAAATCGTCCCCAGGAGCAAACGTATGAATCTGTACAAGCGAAGGTTTCCGACGGTGGCGATGCGGGAAGGGCAAACCCCAGGCAGGTTGAAGAGGCCACCGGAATTAATATTATAGACGGATGTAGTCACTCCACAGGCGGAGTGAAGAGGCATGTACAGCCAAAAGGTGAGAACAGAACCTTCGGCTCAAGGCGGATCGTGGACCGCGCGAACCGGAGGTTTTCAATAGGGATTAAAAACCTATAGGTGTCGAAAATGGCTCAATGCAAATAATGGTCCCAACATTGTCGTCAAGTAAAACGCCGTTTCAAAAAAAAATAGATGTAATAATGAACAAGGGTCGAAAAACGGTATATGCATGTTGAGCGGTATTTTTACCGGCCCGCCTCGAGGTCGTGGTTCGAGGTCAGAGTCTCGCTCTCCCAGGTGTAGTGGTCGTCAACGGGAGAGAGGGAACCCGAGGAGATCGAGGATGAAGAGCCCACGGTCCACTCATCGCTATCCAGATTGAAGTCGCCGTCCAGGCTGGCGAGATCGTAGCCGAATTCGCGCGAAGAGTCCCCGACTTCGACGTAGTCATAGTCCCAGCGGAACATTTTATCGCTCTGGATGCGAGGCAAGAAGCGAGTCTTGGCCAAGTAGAAAGCCACAGTAGCCAGCAGACCACCACAGACCAAGTCCACGGCGTAGTGGTGCGACAGGTACATCGTAGCCCACCACATCCAGAGGGTGTAAGTAACCCAGAGGGGTTTCAAACGTGGGAAGACGTGGCTCATGAACAGAGCAGCAAGAGTTGAATCGGCGGCATGGAGCGACGGGAACGCACCAAAGACCACGGGGGACTGCTTGAAGCCGGAGGTGTATAGATCGATTCCAAGAAGCTTGTCAATCCGAGCCAGACCAGCGGGGTTGCCTTGCATCGAGTAGTCGGCCGGGGCGAGACCGTACAAGTTCTCGTACCAGGGGGGCGAACAGGGGAACACCAACTGAATGGTGACAGCCGTCATGCTGATATATCCGAGTGTCCGGGCGAAGAGGGGAGTCGTGCCCGGGGGACCAAAGATAAAGAGGATTAAAGAGACGACAAAGGGCGCTCCGTAGTGGCAAAGGCCGTAGGGGATCCACGCCAGAACGTCAAGCACGACGTTCTGATGAGCGGAGAGGATGTTGCTGATGTTGGCACCGTACAGGATGTTCTCCATCGCCGGCAACACCCGGACCCAAATGGCAGGCCGCCAGTCGCTAGGAACGAACCTATACACGAGTCTAGTTAGCCATGCTCATTCCGCCACGCGCCCAAGGGGGAGTGGCAATACGGGGATGTCGAACTTACTGGCATCCATAGAAAAAGATAAGCCAACCAGCAACGGGTAGAAAGGGCAGGAAGAACTGTCGGGTGACGGGTAGAAGCAGAGAGAATAGGAGTAGAGTCGAGATCGCAGTCTTGCCGAGCGGGCCAGCTGATTGAATGATCGACAGGGAGAAGATGCCGATGATCAGAAGCAGTAGATACTGGAAGTCATACATCGTCCACCGATGCGCCTGGAGGGAACGCAGGGTGTCGACGGGCGAGAAGGAGGTCTGCAACGTCGAGATAGATGAAGTGGGCGATAAGCGGCTCCGCAGCTTCGAACGGATCTTGCGGCGCATTCGATGCGGTACGAGCATCTGAAAAGACCGCCATGGCATCTGGATCTGGAGCTTGCCAAACTGGTTCTGCGTGCGATCCTTCCATGACGGATAGGTATTCATCTTCGCGGCGAGTCTCCCTCCAGGAGACTCTGTATCACTCGACGAGAAGGGGCGAAGGGTCGAGGAATACCGCGGGATGAGACGGAAGGAAGTCGCGGAGCGTTCGAAGGAGGTGAAGGTGAATCCAACGTGGACAGGCCGGCATGCGAGGGAAACTTGAAGGGGGAGGGTAAGCAAGGCGCGGTGCCTAAAAGGTGTAAGAGTAAGAGGAGAGGGGAGAGGTAAGGATTATGAAGGGGAAGGCAAGTTGGGAGAGCATCCGTATCATGTATTGGTATTACCATGATCCCGGTTTTGGCGCCGGCGAGTCCATGGCGTCACTAGTCCCTTCCAGGGGCGGGCGCTCTACCAATGCAATGCAACGTGCATGTGTTCATATGTGGCAATCTACGTATCTGATGCACTATGTAGGCTACAACTTGATCAAGGATGATATGTATTTGTCGAACTTTGTCTACATAGCCAGAGTATGGAAGAGAAAAAAAAAAGTTTCTCTGTATTTAATACAGTGTCCGGAGAGTGTGCCGGGCGGATGCGGCGGAACGGAGGTCACGGAGGCCGATCGGGCAGATGCACAAGACATCACGTTGTCGGAGATTGATGCAGACCTATACGAGGCCGAGGCTGATTTTTGGTCATCCTATTCTTTGATCTCTGGCTAGATCCTCATATACGAACCCGAGCAGGGTGACACTATGACAGATATCTGATCTATAGTGAGCTATGGCCCCAAAGAAATGAATAAAATACATGCCCGAGGACATCATCCCTGAAAGTAATGCACTATGTACACTTGTGTATGCAGTAGGGGCTTGTATCAGTTGGGACGCAAATTTTCGCAGATTGTCAATATAAGATCCATTGCGCGAGGCCGATTGGCCAAGTCTTCCTCCCGCGGCCCCATCGTTCCGAGTGGTATCCAACAGTATCCTTCACATCTCTTGGCCAATTTCGCTTAACCCACCAAAGTTGCACAGGTCGTATTCTTGTTCGTATTATACATTGCCCTGGTGATTATGCCCTTATTCACCCGTAGGAATAGTGCTCCAACAGTCAGTTCCAGGGGACCACCCCCTAATTTTCATGGCCGAGTCCCGGGATCCCCTAGGGGCAGGTACTTAATCTCAACTACCGAGGGCACACAGTTGTCATAGCTCCGGTTTATGGAGTTTTTGCTGATATTGCCGCGGCTGGTCGGTCGCGTTACCAAAAAATAAATGGTGAAGCTGTCAAAGGTCAACTACTTCGTAGATCGAAGTAAACTCGGCACAGATGAAAGGTAAAAGGTACTGAAATTTCGGACTAGCTCTGCACTAGTTACCGAACGCTACCATTATTATTAGCCTGTTTAAGCGGGTCCAGCGCGTATGTAGATGAGGATGTGCACCGCATCGTCCAAATGCCTCAGTAGGGGATGACCAGCCACTCGACTCTATTTTCTGTGGCGCAATTTCAAATCTCACGGACTCAACAGCGGTCCAGCGCATGTACTCCGTATCTTGAGGGTATACTCCGTATGAAGTACAGGTAGCCAATGAGTCAAGGACGACTAAGTTGCCGCTCCCTAGTTTCAGATTTTGTGACCCGCGACCGCGACTGCGGCCGATCACAAACCCTTCCGGGAGTCAAAGCTCCCGTATCCCTAACGAGGCGTATTGGGTGTTAGGGTCGTTATTCTCCGATCGGACTTCTAGATAATGTCAGTAAATGCTTTGGATGTACCGAGTACGGAGTACTGAATGTACAGTTGTTGCATGTCGGTGGAGATGGCCCCCAATCCCGGTGATGTCGGTACGGCTCCGCCATGGTATACGGAGTACTGGCTTTCGAGATTGTCCACACGCTGATGAGGATCACTGCTTTCTTCTGAATTGACCAGTCAGTCGAGAAGAACCACGGAGATAATCGCAGATACTCTCAGATGAGACTTACCGGAAACACTACTTGTTTCTAGCCACCATAAGGCAATGCAAAAGACGCAGATGTGACCAAACACAACCAGGAACGCAACCATTTCAGTGAACGTGGGGTCTGGGGCTGTCACTTTCTGAGCGACGAGTTCGGGAATTGGGGCCATTGTCTGGCAGTCGTGATGAGGTCCGGTATAGCACGATGTTCATTCTCTCACTGACAATGCTGAGAGCTGTGCTTTTGAGAAGGGCTACCGAGTTTAACCTCGCCGTTGCCAAATTGGGACTCGGAGGTGATGTACGACACCTATATGGCACTTATTTCAGAAAGACCTTACGGTCTTCCGATCTACCTTCACTTTCCAAAATACTTTAAGAAGCCCAAAAGTTAGATGATATAGTATCTATGCACCTGATGCTAAAACCTTCAACATGTCGCACTGTACGACTTCACTGATGATAAGCAATGGGAATCACTACTCACAGAGCTTTCTGCTCCTATACATAAAGTGTAAGCGCCACAGACAACGACCCTCGGGTATCTGCGACACGGCGTCTACAAGCTCTATTCGAAACGTCTCCTCAATCAACGCTCGATCTCCTCGGACGACCGCGAGACTCCATTCGATACTCCAGCGGCACTACCACCAACCAAATGCGATATACTCAGCGTTTATACTCTAGCCTCTAACGTCGCGGAACCCAAAACCGCTCACAGGCCAAAGGACCACACCAAGAGCAGGGATGCCCACGAGGTATAATAACCGTCTCGATGATAGAAAGACGGTAACAGGGGATCTGAAAAGTCGTCCGTGACAGGGTAAATACTCAGAGCACAAGAATCCCCAGGCCCATCGTATAACTATCGTGCTCGTATAGTTCTGACGTTGACCAATCTCCTGAACTCCGTGTCTGCCTGACACGAAGTGGATACCGTGTACGTGGGAAATGATGAAGCACGGCTTACGCCCTTGAATCTTGCGTGTCCATTTCCCGTGAGTCGCTGCGCCACTACTGATGGGGCTGTATTTACTGACCTCGTACTCCTGCTTACTGTTCAGGCTGCTAAGTGCGTGCTGCAGTGGACGGCTTTGGCTTTGGGATGGGTGAGCACTAACTTGGGAGGAGTTTGTCTGTGCTTACCTGGGATCTACGCTGATCACAGCCTTGTTTGGGCGTAGAGTAGTTGGCTGATATTTCTGCTGATGAAAGCTTCGTCGACGAGGCTCAGCCCGTAACTGCTCTACTCACGGTGACTACATAAAATATAGTTCCAATTTGACTAGTCCCTACTATTCAGTCTCTTTTCAGCTCAACGCGATTGTAGCAGTGAGAACGTCGGCTGTAGAGAAACGTCAGGCTTGATCTCGATGTCGACCATCCGATCCAAGCCCAGAAATGGAGATGAGGCGGTCTACAGCCCTAGCTTGTGGTACGAGTCTTATGTCACTCTATAACAATCTAGACCATGGCAAAAGACACAAAAGTTAGCGAACAAGATGCTCTAAATTAATACCCCGATCCTTACCGGCCTCCAAAGGCTCCAAGAGTGGCCCCCTTCCCCCCTTACACCGTCCTTGGCATTGCACAGCCAGGATGATTGGCATGGCATCAATCGTGGCTGTATCCAGGCAACATCTGGTATGCACAGCCACCAAGTTACGGTCGTATCATCGTGCATTGTAAATCTACACGTGTCCTGCACAGTGATCATCGGCCCGCGACATAATGAGGAATGCGCAGTGAATCCACGATAAATGGACCACCGGAGATTAATGGCAGATGGAAATGTAACATAAGATGTTATTTGAATGTATTTGGTAGTACCTGAATAATTAATAATTTACTGTGGCAGTAATCGAGAAGGATACCGGATCCGGATGGCAATCGGGGTGATGAGCCTATGAGAGCCATATGACGCAATGATGATTTTTCTAGAAAGCCGATACAACACATCGAGGTAAAGCTATCGGGATTTGGTTTTTGTGCCGGACTTACGGACTGGCTGATTTGGTTGGTGCCGACGCTTTCTATGGATTTGGTTCCTGGAGAAGGCTGAACGGTTGACCCGCTTTATCTGACCTCCTGATAGAAGCAAAGATCTTTAAGGAGTATTCGAGATTGATACGTATTTCATTTATGGAGATGAAGATATTCATTGGAATAGATGAGTCGAGCCATCCGAATCATATATACGGTGGATGCTTTTGCGAGCCGCCGCGGCCAGGAGCAGAATGAATGACCTGTTTTAACGCCAATCCGAATGTCATAAGATACATGCCATGTCGTCAACGCCAAATAATGAGTGAGATAATGAAGGTCGAGGTAGTATGGGGTATCAGGGCGCAATCATTCTTGCTTGGGGTGATCTGGATGAGCCATCATCTGAAATGCCTTGACCAGTCCCATCGCCGATCCAGCAGCGATGCCTCCGACAAGAACCATTTGCAACCCACCGACTCCTCCCTTGCGAACGTTTGTCCGGCCCTTCCAGCCGCTCATGAAGCAAGTCTTGCCGTATCCGAATATGAACAGTGCGACGACCATTGTCGCGATGGACCAACGCAGCGCAACAAATGCATCTTGCGGCCCAACAAAAAAGTAGGGTAAGAGAGGGACGAATCCACCGATGAAGTAGCCCAGGGCAATGGTCAGCGCGCAGATGACTGCTCGAGATTCTGAGGGCTCGGGGAGGGTGTGATGGAAGTTCATCAGGAATGAAGGGAGCATGGGTGAAACAACCAGGTGGTCGGTGAGCTGGGCCACCAGCTCCGAGGGCAATCCATAGGGCTCGAAAATGTCGGTGATGGTAGTAGTGACGGAGGCTGGGTCGGCCACCGTTTGTGTTTGTGTCTCCCTTAGCGTAGCTTTGTAGGATTCCCTGTTCTGAGTCAGTGGATTTGACTCCAAAAGATTATTTGTTGCGGGACTTACTCCTCACTCTTGGCACCGAGGTATCCACCCAGTCCCATTGAGATGGCACCGGCAATGAGCTCGGCCATACCACCAAAGACAACCACCTTGGTATCACCAAGAGCAGACAGGCCTGCCGTGAGGGCAAAGGGCACGGTCATGCCGTCGGAAAGACCGATAATGGCATCGGACACGGTGCGACCGTCAATAAACCGACTGGGCTTCTTCTCATCCTGTCGGCCCTGTTTATCTCCGGCCTCGACATCAGACCGCAGGCGCATATGTAGTTCCTTCTCATCGTCGGTGGCCAAGCTGCTGTCAGACAAAGGTGAGTAGCTCGACATGAGGCCACTTAATGAATTGATCGACATGTTGACTCTATTGACTGTAGTAACACGGGAAGGACGAGTCGTTTCTAGAAAAAGGACGTAGCACACGAGCAGAGAGGAAAAAGAGCGACTGGAGGAACTTAAGAGTCGGAAACCCCAACTGAGGTTGCACAAAAGTGCGGAGATGATAGTCTCATTAGCAGCATATCACAGCCCATTCAGGCACAACGTGCTCGGTAGTGACAGGGAGCTGCAAATGCAACACCAGGCACGTGCACTTCTGATTCGAGGAGATCTGCTGGAACTGTGGGTCACGATGGGGGATATACTTGCTTAATTCTTAGTAATCCACCAATTATATCATTTGCATTAACATGCCGGATAGCAGGTGCATCTCTATTGGCGAGATCTTTCAAGGTGGATCCCTATATAGATCGCGTGTCCACCGGTGGAAATCGTAGCCTGTAAAAACCTCCGCAGGTACATGCGATCTGCTTCCGATGTGCAAGGCTATATTCCCGTGCCAGTAACGACTGACCGTGGCACGTCGCGCTATACTGACTACTTCCGAGATTGCGGACTACATTCCCTCCCCAGAGGATTCTTTATCATTCGACCCCCACCCTTCTTACAGGGATAGAATTCTAGGTGAGGGTCACGGTGGGCCATGCCGCCGGTCTCCGTCAGTAAACAAGTCTCGGAAAGAAATGCGTGCCATCTCCTAGCGTCGGTCACCTTCCTCGTGCTCTCTAGCTTCGGTGTTAGATCCTGGAAGAGACGGTTGATCATAGATAGCGACCAGGTGACTATCGCAGATGTGGCAGGTGCCGATGAAGAGAGGGCGGGGAGATTAAGAGTGAAGGGACGAAGCGTAGATGCAGACACGGTGAGGAAGCGTGTGGTGGGCATGTCTCGTTATGATTCTTCTATAAATGCCTCTTCTTCTCCTAGATTCTCACTTTGTAAGGAATGTGCAGAATTGCGATACAGATTTCTCACACGACGACAAGACAAGCCACCATGAAGTTGATTTGGAGTCTGATCTGTATATCGAATCTGCTTGTGGCAGCATCAGCCCGTCCAGCAGCCCGCAATGCTCAGATCTGGGGTCAATTGCGGGAGAACGTGAGTGCATGAAAACCCATCACAACCTTCTTTTATGAATCTCACCATCTAATGCTGGGTACAGATCAAACATGTGGTATATCTGACTCTCGAGAACCACTCCTTTGACAATATCGCAGGCTACTGGAACTTCCACGACGGTATTGACAATCTGGTCGACAGATCGTACTGTAACGAGTACACCAATGCCAATTGGACCGTATGGGGAGAGCCGCTCGAGATCTGCGCTGCTCCGTTCGAAACGGAGGTTCCACTCGTCGATCCTGACCACAACTTCGCCGGTGTCACTTATCAGATCTTCCGCAAGTGGAATGCCACCAAGGACGATGTTCCCAACATGGGTGGCTTCGTCGAGCGTCAATCCGAAAAATACTTGTCCACACCCGGCGATGCATCATTCGTGATCAAAGCCTACGACCAGAAGAAGACAGCATTACTTGCAGAGCTGGGGCAGAACTTTGCCTTTTTTGATTCTTATGTAGGTTATGTTTCATCGTTTGAAGGTAATGAGATAGCTAACTGAGAGTACAGTTTGCTGAGCACCCGGGCCCGACCAACCCTAATCGCCAATTTGCAACCTCGGGGTCGACCTGCGGGTTTGTCGACAACACGAACCAGGCGGCCGGTTTCTTCAACAACGTTCCTGGAACCACCTGTGCCACATCAATCTTTGAATCCCTGAGCAATGAGGGTATCACCTGGAAGAATGTAAGAAGATGCACTCATCGGGATTCTGATTTTCCTATACTTTGGCTAACCGTCTGGCGTAGTATTACGAGACCGATATCGTAGATGCGTACATGTACAAGGTAAGTGCGCCTTCCTCCTACTAACGATTCGGCACTGACAGTACGCAGTGGGTTCAAGACAACGCCATGGACCGTCTTGTGCACGCCGACGAGTTCTATCGCGACTTGGAAGAGGGGACTTTGCCCACCTTCTCATACATCAACCCAGAGTGCTGCACCATTGACTCGATGCACCCGACCAGCCCTATGGCCTCGGGTGAGCAGATGGTCAAGCACCTGTACGATGCACTGCGCCGCTCACAGTACTGGGACAACGCGTGAGTCAAAAGCTTCTGACCTTTTGGCGTGCCAATGTTCTAACCGGGATAGTCTGCTGATCATCAACTTTGATGAGCACGGTGGGTTCGCCGATCACGTCCCCCCGCCGATGAACGTGCCCCAACCCGAAGATGGGGTCACCTTTACTGGGTCATCCGAGGGACATCAAGTGACCTATGACTATACACGACTGGGTATCCGGTGCGTTCTACAGAGTATATTGGCCAGTGCGTAAAAAGAGACTGACTTGGTCACAGTGTTCCCGCCTTCTTGATCTCGCCCTATGTTCCGGCCAATCATCTCATTCACGACGAGGGTACCATGTACGCCGATAACTCGGCCTACACGCACTCATCGATTCTGCACTTCCTACAGGAGCTGTGGGGTTTGAAGGGCTTGAATAACCGAGTGCAGTGGGCAAAAACCTTCGAATCAGTCTTTGTTGACGCGAAACGCGATGATACGCCCGAGACCTTGGGCACACCGACCTGGTATGGCGGTAGTGGACAGCCAGAGCCGGCCCCATTCTACCTCTTGAACCAGGATGAGGCGTACTACCGAGCTCGTCAAAGTTAAGGTGGACTGGAAAGGGCTGATCCAAGCGAGAGAGGGTATTATAGTAAAGATGAAAGATGAATCATAGCTTGCATTTAACTCATTAACGCACATATCCCACCAACGCCCTCGACCGCGCAAATCAAAGATATATTCAGAGAAGAGGATCTTTCGAAGATACCATGTACAAGCACTTAGAAGCACAAAGATCAAAGTCGAGATAGCAGGGTCGGATTGCGCGTTTACTTCGAGTGCCTACAACCACAACGAATTAGCAGACAGAAACCCAAAGAGAAACAGACAACATACGGCTTGCGCTGCTCGACATTCTTCTGTTCCGAACCAGTCATATCCCACAACCGACTCTTATACGCCGGGAAGGAAGTGTGATTCCACATATTGACGAGGACACTGCGAAAAAGCCGATTAACCTCCCACCCAAGAAACAGAACCGAAAAGAACAAACCTCTGAGTACGATCTCTGTACGCCTCGTTCTGGATTTCCTTAACCTGCACCTTCATGCCGTCCTTTGTGAAAATCAGGTGTTTTTTCTCCAACTTCTCGCGCGTGCTCTTGCTGACACCCTGGACGATGGCGTATACCATGTATCCGACGACAGCGAGAACGGCGATGAAGAGGAGGAGGAGGATGAGAGGGAAGACATTGTGCTTGGACTTGGACTTGGCCATTGTGAAACGACGATCGGAGGGGGTTGTGGCTGGAAGAAAGTGGAGGGTGGAGAAGCTTTTTGATCGGGAAAGGGTTGTCGTGTGTAGGGCTTGGCCATTTCTGGGCGTTGCTGCCTGGAGGTTATGCAGGATGGATACCTAGGGAAGTGGGTGTTGAAAAGAAAAGCCAAAGCAAACAAATGCCGAGAGTATGATAATAGCTCCGTAAGACTGAAATAAATCAGGGGCTCCTCTTTTCATCTTTAATGGTTCAGGGCCCCGTGACGTGGATTTGGAATGTGGCTGTGCCGTGGCTTGTGAATCTCTATACATCTGTACATCTTCATCTACGTCTTCATCTACGGAGTAGAACAGTGGCAGTCGGTGGAAAAGCCCTGTGTCCTGGTCCTAGCTTCACGGTTATTTATCTGATGTTGTAGAGTTAAACTAATTGCATCTCTCAATGCAGAGTAGAGTGACTGTCCCCGCAAGTTGCAACCATCGGGTGGATCACGACCTCATCTGCGTCATCATGATAGAATCCCAAACTCTAGCGGGAACCGTCCTCAACCTAGCGAACCCTAGTAATTCTTTATAGCTTCCCAAGTCCCGTTACCTGGGTTAGCTGCCCAATTCATAGTCCTAGACATAATGTGCGACATGCCCTTCATCCCCATCTTCCCCATCTGTTTCCAGTGCGGCACCGACCAGAACCCGTGCCACTGCAAGGTTGTTGGGCCGACTCTGGGTAAGTCTACCTATCTATACTACAGCAAAGGCCGATGCTAATCACATCCATTAGGCTTCTGCTGTACCATTGTCGCGGCGGTATGTACACTAGGGATCACCCGAGCGCTCCGCTGGGCTGATGGCTGACTCACGCAGGTGGTTTGCTGGCCGGCTTCGATCTTTTGTGGCTGTGGCTGTACTAAGACTGGCCGAGAGTATGATCCTTGTACCTTGATTCTGGTGGCATGGGCTAATGCGATACAGTGTGCTTGGGTACCCGGTTAAACTGAATGGACAAGTTAGTAATGCTATACCATTTTGATTGAGGCGGCATGCGAAGTACTGAATATACTATAATTGATTGATTTGGGAGTTTGGATTCGTGTATGCGCTGTGATCTTTCGGTGTTCTGGAATGAATATACCATTTCTTAGATACCTAGCTAGACGCCGCACTGGCATGGACATGATTTCACTATATTGAAGACAATCTTACTGAAATGGTAAGAAGGCGTGAGGTATATCATTCCCATTTTCATATCGGACTTGAGCGTATTGAAAAAAATTATGAGCCCAAATAATCCAGGGACGTAGACACTAGGTATTAGAGCCAGAACGAGGCTTGCTGGAATACAATGCGGTGCAAAATGAGGTATCCAGGTCAAAACAGAAACAAAAGTCAACGAAAGCAGGCAATTAGAAAGACGAGATCCTCCAGCTGTTTTAGGCGTCCGGGAGCTGACTCCGCGAGCAAAGCGTCTACTTCAGTTTGTCCTTCAGCTTGCCGAACCAGCTGCGGCGCTTCTTCTTGGCTTCCTTGCCGTTACCCTCGGAGGTAGGGCCAGTACCGGCACCCTCGGTCTTAGACTGCTGCTCGGTCTTAGACTGCTGCGCAGGTTTCGGGGTACTAACTTTTTCGGTCGGGGCGGTCACAGGTCCGTCGGTAACGACCGGAGCAGTCTGTTTCGTAGTTTCAGGTGCAGAGGTTGGTGCCGGCCCGGCAGAACGGCCCGGAGGTGGGGTAGAGTTCGGAGAGACATCGGAGGAGTCGAAGCCCGGAGCAGTGAGACTGGAGCCGGGGGCAGTGGATTGAGTAGCAGCAGAAACGGTAGGAGCCGGGGTACCGGCCGACTCGTTTACATCGACCTTTTGGTGGAGTTCTTGCTCGACCTCCTTCTTCTCTTGGACGGCCTCCTTGTTGGCTGCTGCCTCGGGGTCTTGGTGAGCGTCGGCGATCGATTCCTTCACTATCTCCGGGACGTCCTCCGAACGCTCGGTGCCGTTCGTTTGCTTGTTCTTCTCAAGAGGGACTTGACTAGCGAGAGCGGCCGTGGTCGAGGTCGGAGCTGCCGACTGGATAGTGTAGCCCGGGGCGGCGGCGGCGGCGGCGGCCTGCTGTGCGGGCCCGCCCATAGGCAGACTGGACTCGGGGATGAGATCGTTGGAGACGGGAGGCACCGCGAAAGCACTGGAGGGGACGGTGTCATTTTGAGTGACAGCGCTACCGGGAGGCACACTTTCCCCCTTTTCATACGACTCCTTGTCGAGTTTCACGGTCGACTCAACGGTATTGCCATGGACCGTGCTAAGGTCAGGGACCTTCTCGCCAGGGTTCAGCTTGATCGGATTGCCATAGCCACCCGAGGCAGGAATCGGATTGACGGATAGGATCTGTTCCGACTCTTGTCCCGGCGTCTCGGGGAAAGAACCGGGAAGGTCACCGTTAGGCTGCTGCTTAGGAATTTCAGCAGCGAGGGCCGCTGTCGTGGAATCGGGGGTGACACCAGACATGGTTGCGGCTGCAGGGTCGTTGTTGGGGGTTTCTTGAATCTCTTCTGGCAGGAGCACGTTGTTGATATTATTGTGTCCGTCACTCTCCTCTCGCACACGTTTGTCGGTAGTCCAATTTCCGTCGACGACAAACTTCAGTTAAAAGTCAGCACTAGGATGATCCAAGGTTCTGCGTGATACAAGGGGGTATTATAGTTTTTGAGAAGACACAGCCCGAGTGACGTCAGCGGACGAAGCGTCATAGGAAAAACCGGGGTTGCCTAGTTTGCTGCCTGAGGCATGATATGCTTCACCGCAACATTTATCTAGTGCGGTGCAAAAGGGGAAAGGGTCCGGAGGGTCAGGTGAAAGAGAGGGGAAGCGTACCTTGTACTGGACTTTCTCAATGGGAAGAGACACTTGCTTCACAAAGCCGTCGCCCACCCGGTCAAGTCTCACTGTCTTACCCCAATCATCGAAAGTGCCCGTGACGAACACCTCGTTCGCTTCATAAGGCCTGCAAATGCGAGGAACCGTCCAGTCAGCGACCTAATTCTTTCCGTTCCTTTTTATCTGTGCCACGATTCGATCTGGATCTTGAGTGTCTCGGGTCCAGAGTCAAAAGTGTCAAGAGTTGGCAGTGAGAATGACTTACCATTGGAAAGTAAATGTCCCCATTGTTGTAGAGGGATGCGAGCTTTCACAAGTCAGAAATAGACGGAGATGTGACTTGAAGGAAAAAGTGGAAGAAAGGTAGGGAACTGGCAAGCTCCGTTCTATCGGGTGGGGGGTTGGTGACACAGACCATGTTCCCGCGGAGTAGTCCTTACTGTACTTTGAACCTAGTATTGATCTTTTATCATTTATCATCTATCGTGATAACTCATGGCATTATTAATATTAATACTATAGGGCATCTGCTGTGGACCTAGATAAACTAGAGTACATTTTACTTTACTTGAAAGTGGCAAGAGTAAAAGTGACAGCAGTGACAGCTCCTGCTCGCATGGGTATGCGACCGCCCAATGCGCGCCCAATGGGAACCGATCGACACTACCCGCACACCTGACTTAGTTATCTAAGACGAATACCTAGTTAACTAGGCAAAATTTAGAATAAATAATCCATAACTAATCAAGGGAGAACTTAATCGGCTATGGTATTTATGGTATCTATATGTGGTCTTTTGTATGGGGACTATCTAAAAGCTCCCGAGATTGTCTGAAAACGGTAGCACACTAGTGAATGACCTCAAGAGTCAGTACCAGCCCATATTTGCCACCCAGTCCCACTGCTGTGGCGACCAATGTGCAATGATCAGCTTACCTCGAACCCTTTGCGTGTTCTAGAAGACACCTAGAAGACGCTGTGACGAAGCTTTTTTGCTTTTTTTCCCACGCTGTTCCCTGTCGTGTACTTTCCACAATTCAATAGTGAAGAGAGAAAAAGCTTAAGCTTGGTAAAACTCTGGCTCTCCCCGATAGCAATCCACGGGTGGTAGTGACGTCGATCACAGTGCGGTCAGCCAGTCGTAGTAGAAGTAGGGTAAGGTCCCTTAAGAGTGTGAGAACACTGGGAAGTAAACTTGGTCCATGATCGACAAAGAAGCTCAGACCAACTGCCCCGACTTTACTCCTCCTACCTTTCTACCCCTCCCTCTTTTCCCTTTTCACCCATTGAGCTCAAAGAATCCCTGAAACCTGGGGATCTGCTCCTTTCTTCTGGAGTCTGGCCTTTTCCATGTAAGTGTCTGATGATCCCGAGACATCTCTCCTACCTTTTTCACTTCCACCCACCCCACCACCCCCCTCCGAGCAGTTTGTCTAGGTCTCCAATTAATCACATCCCGTCACCTATCCCCACTCACTGCTGGCCGACACCTGCCCCTCCATTCTGAATTTCCAACTTCCCATTTAATACCATATCCTAATCCACCCCACTTCAGAGCAGATTAGACTCTCTCTACACTCTTGCCGTCTTCACTCTTCCGCAACCACACTCTCTTTCCTGAGTTTGGCCGGAGCCGCGGCCCCTCCGGCCTTTACAACCGCAGTCATGTCGGAGAGCTCCAACTCCTTCCCAGGGACCAACCCCTTTATCAACACAAAGCTCGAAAAAAAATCCAGTTTCCAGATAATCTCCGAGGATGAGGAATTCGAAGTGACGTCACCAACAGACATGACTTTTCGACAGGCCAACGCAGGCGGCAGTGGGAATGCCAGTGCCGGAGGAAATGCTTTCGACGAAGGATCACAAAGTGGAGGCCACGGGTCCTCGTTTTTCGGCCAAAGTCCCTTTGGCACGGGAGAGGACGAGCAGGACGAGGGCAGCCTGGGTGCTTTCCCGACAGGATCGGTACAGCAGGGATTTCCTAACAACTATGCGCTGGGTCGTCGAACTTCTGTGTCGGCGGAATCCTTGAACCCCACGTCTGCGGGCGAAGAGGGCTGGACGCCCCCACGCCACTCTAAGACTGAAGATCAGCTGGCTCGCCTCAAGACGGCGGTCAGCGGAAATTTCCTCTTCTCTCATCTCGATGACGACCAGTTCAAGACCGTACTCGATGCCCTGGTCGAGAAGCCCATCCCTGCCAAAGGCATTAAAGTGATATCGCAGGGCGACGCCGGCGATTACTTCTACATTGTTGAAGACGGACACTTCGACATCTACATCCATTCGGCTGGTTCCGTGCAGCCAGGCCCCGACGGTCTGGGCAACAAGGTCGGTTCCACGGGTCCCGGTGGCTCCTTTGGCGAGCTGGCCCTGATGTATAATGCCCCGCGTGCTGCCACCGTGGTTTCCACCGAAAAGAGCACCCTGTGGGGCCTGGATCGTATCACCTTCCGACGGATTTTGATGGACTCTGCGTTTCAGCGACGCCGTATGTATGAATCCTTCCTGGAAGAGGTCCCACTTCTCTCCTCCCTCAAGCCGTACGAGCGCGCCAAGATCGCCGATGCCCTGGACACCATCAAATTCCCGGCGGGAGCGACCATCATCACGGAGGGCGACCCCGGCGACGCATTCTATTTGTTGGAGTCGGGCGAGGCTGAGGCGCTCAAGGACGGAGTATCTGTCAAAAAGTACCGCCGGGGCGACTACTTTGGTGAATTGGCTTTGTTGGACGATAAGCCGCGCGCTGCGAGCATCGTGACCCAAACCGAAGTCAAAGTGGCACGCCTAGGACGAGACGGGTTTAAGAGACTCCTCGGACCAGTGGAGGAGATCATGAGACGTACCGAGTATCAGGTGGATGCATCCAAGTCCCCTGTTTCTGCATGAATGTGATACGATACGATGAACTTGATTTGGGACATGGCATGCAAGAATCTCGGATTGTCATGAACGACACTTGTCTTTTGAACGGTATCCGTGGTTCCATGCGTGCCCTCCCCCTCCCCCTCCCCCAATTTTTATGTTATTACTCCAATCACTCTTCCTCTCTCTATCCCGATGCCCCCGCCAAGCCAACACTCTTTATGCCCTGTATTTACAAACTTCTGTCTCTTTTACGTGCGGTGCGGTCCCTGGCACAGGTACCTGTTATCATCCTTGTCATACTATCTTGCTGTTGTTCAAAGTATCCATGTCCTGATTTCCATCGGGACAGAGCAAATTGACTAGAATTTTACGTTTTATATCCCAGCGTGCGATGCCGCAATCCCATATGGTATTCATAAATCGTAATCCCTCTCTCCATCACCGCGGAACAACCAAGTCACTCCGCAACACCCATTTCTCCCCACTAGTCACTTCTTTTCCCTCATGCAACATGCAGTGGTCCCCATGCCGATGGAACAAGGCCATCCCAATCTCCGGCGCCACAGATATCGGCACGGGATTGCGATCAGTTCGTGTAGGTTCCGGATAGAATACCGTCTCGCCACCAGTACAAGTCGTCAGGTAGATGAGAAGGGTCCAAGTCGTGCGCACAGGCGTCGACTTCGTAGCCGCCGGGGGGAGGAAAGTAAACGAATTAGACTCGTCATCTGCAAGCCGTTAGGCCGTACCATCTCAATATCATATACGTTCAAACCCACAATGCTGCGCAAAGAACTGTCCCACCGAGTAGCGATAGATGCGGATATTAGGATTCAAGCCCAACGGCTCCCCACCCCAGACTTCCCGTGCTCTCTGCGCAAGTTCCTCCGGGGACGGTGGACTCGCATCCTCGTCGTACTCATACTCGTTCTCACCAAACCGCGTCGTTGCCAGTTCTTTCATCGCCGTCCCGCTCCACAGCATCTCCGCGAATCGCGCATCCTCCACCTGGAACCGGTCATTCACTCGTACCGCCTCGTCCTTCTTGGGTTTACCTGGTGTCGTGGTCAAGGGTAGGGATGCGAGAAATGAGACGTATGTCTTGCAGAGTGAAGCGGGGAGGAAATTGCGGATAAGGTAGATCTGATCGGGGACGAGGGCTTCGAGGCTTAGGTCGGCGGCGGGGAGGAGGGGACGGAGAGGAGGCCAGTTGGGGGGTGGGATGCTGGGCTTGGCCTTGGGCTGGGGTGCATTGGACTTTTTGGGGTTTGGCATCGTTTCAAATATGATAGCATATATCTAGATGCACGAGTAGGTAGATGTACCAATGTAAGGTTGTATATTTTCTGGTGGGGAAGTGGGAGGATTGTGCGATAAGATGAGCCCGAGGTTTCTGCAGGCTGTTTCTTCTCCAATTGCCTCCGCTTTCCCCCACAGCTGGATGACTTGCATAGTACAGATGTTATACTAGCTAGGAATGAGGTTATTGTGTTTTGGGACGGATGATAAGAAGAGGGGTTTCGTTCTTAGGAGCTTCTTTACCCCTCCGCTCGAAGCGCTGATCCATTGAAGTATAAAAGTAGACGAACCCAGTAGCAGCGGAGTTAAGCCACCGACTATCTCGAGAGGGGTTGACTCCACTGCAGAATTTATTCAGATTTGCTTTCGAATAGATGGAAGATATACATTTGAGTCAGTCAGTCGAGAATCTTTAAAAAGAGGAGAAAAGAAAAAGACACAGATCTCTAAATATCGAACGGTCCGTGTAGATCTCGACCGTCGGTGAGGAACCAGGCACCCAAAGTCAGTGGATCTGGTTGAGGTTGAGGCGGGGCGGCAGAGAAAATTTGTCCCGGTAGATCTTCTGGTGTTAGGGAGGGGGAATATCGGTCAAATGCAGGCTTTTTGTTAAGGAGACAACCATATTGTCTCTTTAATTCTCCGTTTTTAACATTAATCACATTTCCTGCGACCATTATTACCATACCATGCAGTGAAAGAGAAGAATCTTCGAAAATACGGGCGTCTGCAGCCACCATCTCGGCAGTCCTCACCGCCCGGCCCAAAGTGAGAACTTCGGCTTTTGTTCCTCTTCACCTCTTCTCCTTCTCTAAAGCCATGTCGTCGCAGACCATGACGGCGCCAGCAGTGGGCCATCGACCGCCTGATCCAGGCCACGATACGCCCATGTACGACTATGGCTGCCCCAAGAATGACGGCTCTCCTACATACGAACCCAGGAGCGACTCCGCAATCCGCGACATGCATAATTCTGCCCCAACAACGTCCAAGGGCTTGCCCGCCACCCCGGTAGGTATCAAGTCTGAACCCTCCGAAGACCAAGACTTTCCCATGTCCGAGAACCAGAAGGAAAGCAATACCCAGTCCGCCGCCGGCGCATTACTCGCCCAGCTCCTCGGAAACCAATCCGCGCCGAATTCTGCTTCTGCGACAGACCAATCGACCGGACAACAATGTGATCGGAAAAATGGGAGTTTCGACGAGCTAAACAACCATTTGATGGCCCAACCCGCTGATCTTAGCACGTCCATCGACCCGAGCCAACAGCAAGACCCAGCCTCGATATCAAGGAAGATGTCCAATGGCGGAAAACCCGCCGTTGATGTCCTCGCGACTGCTGAAATGAACCCACAAGAAGGAAATAGTACGGCGCATCGAGGGTCCGACGCAATGGATTTCCTCTCCGATTCTTTGAATCACAAGTCGAGCATGGATCAGCCATCCCTGTTGCCCCCCTTCGATTTCGCTACTATCCCAAAGAATGCGTTCGAGGCCTTGCAACAGAACGAGCTTCTCACCGCAGCATACCTCTCGCAGGGGGCAGACCTATCGGCACTGGGATATCGAGGTGGAGCGGCATCAATCGCTGGGTCGGAACCGCAGATTCAAGCGTTTGCCAAGTTGGAGTTCGATGATGGCCACTTCTATGTTAACACCTACTCGTTTATCCTGGGGCGAGACGTTCGGGCCGCGCGCGCCGCCCATCATCGAGAGGTCCAGTACCGGCAGACCATGCGAAGCTCACGGGCGAAGAGTTCAAGCGGAGGCAACACATCGCAGACCCCCAACCGTATGAAACGGGAGGAAAGCGGCGCAATTATGGGCAGTGTCGTCAGCGACCGGGGGGGTATCATGGGCTTTGACCCGGATGTTCCTCCGAATCTTCCAGCCAACGTGGAGCTCAGCCGACGCTCCTCAAAGTCATCATATGACGGTTCCGCCGCGCCCTTTCACGCCAACCCAGCGCAGTTAGAGTCGACTACTGACTACAATGCGCTCGCAATGCAGTCCTTACAAGAGGGAACTGGAGAGGCCAAGCCCGTTGATACGTTAGCTTTGCTTCCATCTCCTGACTCCTGCCCTACGATTCCCATCCATCCTCCATCGACCATTGACGGCATTGCCGCAGGTCACCGAGGTATCTCTCGCAGACATGTCCGCATTTCTTATAACTTTGACCGCAACCTGTTCGAGATGGAGGTTATGGGTCGCAATGGTGCATTCATTGGAGCCGACTGGCTTTCACCGGGGCAAATTCGCCCGTTGCATAGTGGTGACTACATTCAGATTGGAGGCGTCCGCATTCGATTCTTACTACCGGATGTTCCCATCGGTGACACTGGGGCGGACCGGATGGAAGCGAAACCGACGGAAGAAAAGGAGGAACAGAAATCGATCGACGTCGACGCTGATGCTGATGCTGATGCGGACGCTGACGCTGACGCTGACGCTGATGCTGATGCTGATGCTGATGCTGATGCTGACGCCGATGCCGATGCCGATGCTGATGCCGAGCACGAGATTGACGACATGGACAGGCTTTGCAGCGAGAGTGCTGATGGCAAGGATTCCAAAAGGATCAAGAATAAGGACGGTTCGAAACTCGTGCCTTCCATCGAAGCGGGTGGGGATGGCCAACAACCAGCTCGCCGCCGCGGGCCTGGCAGGCCTCCCAAGGATGGAATCATGTCCAAACGTGAAAGGGCGGAACTTGCTCGGGAGCAGAAAATGGCCGCCAAGCGAGAGGCCAACGGTGGTGTCACGCCGCCGCCTCTTGCCAACACCAAGCCCAAGGCTGGGAAGACTGTCTCTGTCTCCAAGGAACCTTCTCTACCCGAGTCGCCCACGTCCTCCAAACCTGCCGAAAAGCGCAAGTATACCAAGAGGAAGAAGGGCGATAGCACTCCAATGGATTATCCTTTGCCCTCAACAGAAGGTGGCCAGTTTACTGCAGAACAGCGGCCCGAGGAATATGTCAAGCCTCCCCCTGTCAAGAAGCGCAAGCCGTCACGGTCCCCGTCTCCGAACTATCCTCCGGAGTCTGCTTATACACCGGAAGATCTGGCAAAGCCTCCTTACAACTATGCTGTGCTCATTTTCGACGCTCTCACGGAGGCTGTCACCCCAATGACGCTGAAACAAATCTACCGTGCATTGAAATTGAAGTATCCCTACTTCCGCTTCAAGTGCGAGACAGAGGGTTGGACGTCCAGTGTTCGGCACAATCTCAATGGCAATGGGCATTTGTTCATGCACGCAGAGCGAGATGGAAAGGGATGGTCATGGCAACTTCGGCCTGGTGCCTCTGTCGAGAAGGAGAAGAAGAGACGTCCTTCGCCTCCTCCGCCTCCACAGCAGTCAGCACCTCCTCCGCAGTACATGTCTCCCATGACCCATTCTTACGCGCCCCCAGCAGGAGCTCCTGCTCCAATGCCGAACCAGCATCAGCAGTTCCAATTCCCCACGATGCCTACCAATTTCTCTGCATCGTCCGCGCCTCCTCAGCAACATTCCAGTCCTTATCCTCCTCCAGCCCCAATCACATCTGCATCGACTGCAGCTCCCACTGCGGCCCCAGCCCCGGCCCCGGCCGCTGCGCCAGCTCCTGCTCCTGCTCCTACTCCTACTCCCGCTCCTGTTTCAGCTCCGGCTCCCATCCCCACCCCTGCACCTGCACCTGTCCCCGCCGCTGCATCCTTCCCCATTCCGAGTACCATTCGCAACAGCCTCCCGGCCGCCTTCGCTCAGACAATACCTTCGACCTACACCTCCCCTTACGCCACCAATCCTGCTCCACAAGCTCCTCAGCCCGCACAGTCACAGACTCCGCGACCTGGGCAAGGACCGCCGGTGCAGCATCAATCCCCCTATGCGCCCCAAAAGCCACCTTCCTCTCAACCGCCGCATGTGAACCCCCCGCATCAAGCTTTCCCTCCACCCGCTGGGCCGTCATATCCACCCCCGCAGCACCAGCAAACGACCCAGCCACAGCAGCATCCGCATCCACCTCAGCATGTGTCCCAACCCCACCAGCAGCAGCAACAGCAGCCACGCCCTCCGCCTCAAGCACCGCAGCCACATTCCCAGCCGCCGCCTCCGGTACAGCAGAATTCCGCACCTTCCGGTCCTTCGGAGTCATCCTCGTTCACTGAACGCGCGAACAAGGCCATCGATGATTTTGAAGCCGTTCTCATGGAAGACTACGAAGACAAGAACTACATCCGAGAGGTGCTCCGGAGTGCGCGCGCCCGCGTCTTGGGCAATGCAACCGAAAGCTCATTCCCAGGCGGCGAGCCCAAGGACGAAGCGGTCATCATGGACGTGCTACGCAATCTGGTTGGAAGCTTGAAAGATGAGTAGACGGCACCCTTTAGTTCTCTTGTCATGAATTACGACTTTCTTTTACCCGCAGTGGGGTACGGGTTCCGGCGTCTTTTGAGTTTGAATGCAACCCGGCTCTGCTGCCGGGCCCAAGGTTGACGATGGTCAATGTCTCGAAAAGCGCTCGGCCGGGAGAGGAAAGGTTCTCCCTGACGATCTTATCGAGTATACGAGTCTTATGTCTGTTTTTTTGAGTCTGGGTTCTTTTGAATCTTAAATGATATCCCTCTGTTCTGGCCTGAGTCTGAGCCAATTTGTTCTGGATTTTTACTTCAATTTTTCTTATTTTTGGGTTGACTGGCGACTGTACTACTTGAATTGCAAGTACTACTGTCCCACATGGGGTTCCTCATATTCCCGAGGTTTATGTTGAGCACCCCATCTATTTAATCCCCGATGACCGTGTCCGGTTGCACGTCATAAAAAATCCAAAAGCTAAGCATGATAGAATTATCAAATCCAATTCGTGGAGAGTACATTTCCATCTTAGGAACAGCTTACACAGTAGGTGATTAGAAATACTTCCCCGCGCAGAGCAGAGGGCCCGGACTTTTCCTAGGCGGGGTTCAAGAGAGACTTCTGCCCAACTCCCGCAAAAGAGAAGTAGCGTAGGGCTAGGCCCAGAGTAGCTGAGACTTTCATCCAATATGTCATAATATTACGTAGATAAAGGCAGATAATGATTGATGCAGTGATTTACTGCGGCAGTGCTGTCAGCCGGAGTACGTATAGAGGTTGCACACAAATATGGATGTTCACAGTGGCTTAGAAGATAGCCTACGCAACTAAGAACTTCGGCTTTCTCTCTTCGGTAGCTGCTGCGGCTTTTATGATGGTGGTGAGTCCGGCTAACTGGGAGTTTCTCGTAGTTAGTTAAACTTGGACTTGCGTTATTGTCAATTAACACTTGCACAATTTGAATACTCCATAGTATGCATAGATCTCTCCTTTCTTCTATCTAGGTTCTTTGTCTCCCGAGGTCGTGTTGAAGAGCATCTATGCAGGATTGAGATCAAGATATTCCCTGGCATAGGATCACCGCGAAGCATATATAGATCAGGCTAGAGAGTGGGTTGTATACTGGTAATTGTCTTCGAGAATTCAGAATCATTCCTCACCTAATTAATGTATGCAGATTCCATGATTAACCTAGCAGAGAAGAACTCTTTCAGCTCAGGCCTAGAGAGATACATAATCTAGTGAGAAAAAGCAGCAAGAGATCAGCACTAAAACAGACTGGGAAAGCCAGCAGTTCTAACGTAGGTCACTAGGCACAGGGACAACACCAATGAGATGGGCGCCCACCGTCTCGGTGTCAGTACGCAGTGTTCGCCCCTCTCGGCTGTCACTGCCCATGCAGCATGACGCTATGCACACTGCAGGGATAACCGGTGACTCAGAGGGCCGTGGCAAGTCATCGGCCCTTACTTGGTTGTACGGGGTGATACCTAGGGCGTGTGATCATAGTCCATAAAGTGCCTCTTGAACCTATAATATGCGGAATACAGAACCACAAACCCGAACTCCTAGGAGAAATCCACCGTAACTTAGCAACGACTTGGGAATGTCTAGTGCAACGCTCGGGCCGGTTCTAGCCTTTGGAATTTTTATTGGCTCGAAGTTTTTTTTACCGATGACTCAGGTGGATCCCACGAGTCTCTTTTTACTGCGGCTTTTGGCCTTTTTTTTTTCTGGCCGATACGAGCGTTGCACCCGTGGCCAATGTCTATGGCGAGAACATAGAATTACCTAGGTTAATAGTTGAGATCATGTTATATACTTAGGGTTGTCTGACCTACAGAATAATCAGAATCGTTGGTAATAAGGGCTGAATAATGGAGTACATAATGGAGTCTTGGTCTTTCGGCGGTGTCGCTGTTCTTTTCTTGTGTTTTTGGGGGCTTTTTACCTGCGGCAAAGAAAAAAACAAAAAAAAAAGAGTCGAGGCCCCACGTCACGTATTGTCACATGGGTCCGCCTGCCCACACAAGTCCAACCTCCCTTTTCACCTTCTGTTCTCTCTCTCACCTCCCCTTATTCAACCCATCTTCCTCCCCCCCTTTTCTTTCCAACGAGCTTTTCACTAAGTGTCGTTGCTGATCTCACGAGAGTGGGATTTGCCTCTACGCGAGGGAATTTAACCCCGTTTTTGGTGCTTTTTTTTTTGTGTCGCCCGGTCCCTTTTCGACGCGTGTGTCCGAATCAGAATAATTGCCGTGCAGCTCTATTGTCTGCCTGGTGATCTAGAACTCTCTCGACTGCTATTGAGGAAAGGAACCGATCTTCTCAGATTCCGAGAAAAGAGAAAAGAGAAACGTCCTTGCTCAGTTTGCGACACGCTCCTTCATTCCCATTTGTCGTCCGTCTATTCGGTTGAAGTTCCCCTCGATGTCATTCAACTAGAGACGTTCTCTACGACTACATTTGAGCGGTGCGCTCGCTGAGCAGCGCTCTCCTATCCCCAGGATCAGGACGTGGCGGAGCTGTAGACGGTTCGTTCCATCTTGCCTCCCAAGTCCTTCCCTGCTGACATTCGTTGCCAACAAAGCACTTGGTCGTCTACCTCTCCCCCTCCTGAACTGGTACTCCCCTCCCCATCTTCGAGATGCCGTCTTTCTTCGCTCCAGGTCACGGCCTGCCCCCTACTCCTCCTCACATCAACAGCGGTGGTCGTCTCGATGAACCTGCCTTCTACCCCATCGGCCACTCTGCATTCCCGCCTCGCTATCATCAGAATGGCTGTGAGTTCATCGAACAGTTCTCGCAGTCCATGTGCTATGCGAAGCCGAGCACGATGAATATGCACCCGGCATCGGTGCACTCTGCTCGGGACATGCATCGCATGGGTCAGCCGATGTACGGTCCGATGGCAAATGCCTTGCCCCCGATCCGGACCAACATTCAACTGCCGCCCATGGACAGTGCCATACCGCAGCAGTACCGCCGCCAGGAACTTCCCCCGATGCAGCAGCAGGAACAACCCCGCAAGGAGGAAAAACCCACTGGAGGTGTCGCCGCTCATCTGGATTACGAGATGGATCGCATGTCCGATTTCGTGGCGGAAATGACCCAGGGAATGTATGAGCTATACAACACCAAGATCACACTAGCAGATATTGACATCGCGCGAAGCATCTCCCCAGGATCTTCAGTCCCTCCACAGTTCCGGAAATACGTCTACCAGATCTTGTCCTCGACCCGACTGCCTAGTTCGACCATTCTTCTGGGCCTGTTCTATTTGTCCTGTCGCATGCGCATGCTGTCTGCCCAGCGGGTTTTCCAAACCGGCAGTGGACAGATTTACCGCATGCTGACCGTGGCACTTCTGCTAGGAAGCAAGTTCCTGGATGACAATACCTTCCAGAACAAGTCCTGGGCAGAAGTTAGCAACATCCCCGTATCTGAGCTGAACAAGATGGAGTTAGAATGGCTTTTTGCCTTTGAGTGGAAGATTCACGATCGCATCTACGACCAGCAGGATGGCTTTACCTCGTGGCGCCGGCACTGGGAAACTTGGCGTGCTAAAGCCAATGTTCGGGCCCAGCAGGAGTCTCGCCAGACCCTCAAGCCGCTCGACACTAACGTCGTCCGACACCAGGCCATTTCCAAGCCTCTCATGTCCCCCGAAGGCCCCATCCCGCCCCAGTACCAGCGCAGTTCGAACATCGAAAACTCCTGGCTCAACCCAACCGCCTCCGAGTACTCTCCGCCGTCCGCTCCTCATAGTGGACCCAACACACCGGACTACTACTCGGCTGGTTCTTGGGCATACTCCAATCCCCCGCCGCCCTACTCCCGGGCCTGGATTCCCCCTCCCCAGTACATCGCCCCATCGGTGCCCCGCTCGCAGCCTCCGTCCTACCATCATACTCCGGCGTATGGGCTTCCCTTCGTCCAGAGTGCCTGGACTGGTCACGGCACATCGTGTGGCTGCATGTACTGTGCCAAACATCATGAGCATTACATGTGCAACAGTGCCTTCCCTGCTCTGCAGCCTATTGTTGCAGGCTAAGCCTTGCATTGATTCACAGCCCTTTATCTTTTGCTGATTTTATGACTTATGGATGGGTTTGACGACTACGTTCTTGGGCGCCCACATGGTGCCGAGTCGTCTTTCCCTTCCCTTTTCTGTGACTTTTAGAATTTCTTCCTTGATGGTTGCATGGTTTTTTTTCTTCACTTCGAAGAGGCCGTTTTCTTCTTGCTTTCCTGATCTGATTCGGCGGTAACGCCCTGAGGTTTTTCCTTTTTTTGGCTCGCTGGCCATTCTCAACAAGTTTGCAATCGGCACTCCACGTCAACCCCCGAAAAGTATATTTTTTTTCCCTGCAATCTGCTGGTTCATGTCGGCTAAGCGAAAAACTCAAAAACACCAAAAAAAGAGGAAAAAACGCTCCAACGGCGACATTGGCACGCCCTGGCTATTGCTTTCACCCGAACTCATCCTACTAAGGTTGAACGCGGGTGTCATGCACAGCGATTGATCGGCTTATTTCGAACTTTCCCTGAGGCCAGGGCCGCAGTCACGACGATCACGAATACCCTAAAATCTGACCTTGTTTATTACCCATGATCATTCGGTTCATATCGGCTCTTTCTTTCTACCATGCTTGGCATTCACTCTGGCGGTCATTATCATAGATTGTTCTTTTTTTTTTTTTTTTTTTTTTTTTTTTTTTTCTTTGCTCTTGATTTCTGCTCTTGGCCTTCCATGTCGGTACATTATTCCCATTCCACGCGCTACAAGTCAGTTGCCCGACGTTAATACTTCAACTCCAACTTTTTCAATCCTTTTTCTGACTCTTCGATTCGTGAACAACTCTTGACTTCAATTTTGAATTTACGCCCACCGTCTTCTTTCGGCTTGGGTTTATGGATCTCTGGACCCACTATTCCCGAAGGATTCATGCGACACTTCTTTTTCCTAGCTGGATGGTATTCGGATAGCAGGACAGGTGTTTCTCGCTTGCGGTTTCTCTGAAGCTACACCATACCCATTTCTTATTAATCCTATTCTGGGATTCTATCCTTGGAACCATGCCAGCTCCAGTGACTGGTCTGTATGTAGTCTACAAGGTTCTCTTCACTGATTTTCATTCCCATGTGCCCGCCCCATCGCATTGTTACAAGTCGTCTCTGTGGGGCTCCCGCTCCCAAGGTCTCGAGCCGGAGATCTTTGCTGGCAGTTATGGCTTTCGTTTTGAACCGCTGAAGATGATTCTAGTACAAATTTGACAAACTATTGTCTTTGTCATTTCCTTTCTCGTAGTATCCTCCTGTCTCTTGAGTACAGGCCTCACCACCCATGGAAGCACACCATTCTCTACTCCATGTTTTGATGCAAGTCGAGAACAATAAATAGCATTGGGATCCAGTGTATCTATGTATCTATATCCATGACAGACCTATAGGTACCTTAATTTATTCCGCATAGACGTAAGGGAGTCCAGTCATTCGTGATCGTCGCAGTCGTAACGCTTTCGCTTGTAGTCAATCCAATGTCCACAACCCATGCATACCCCCAGTAAAATTATCCTCGGAATGACGGAAAAAAGAAGCCATCATCTATGACCGTCCCTCAGTACACGCTACCGCGAATACTCTGGTCCTCACGCTGCTGTGCTTCCAGAAAAGTGTTCTCTTCCTGCTGGTTGTCGCTATGTATCTCAGGCAGGTCGGGTGTAAGGGTTCCGGATCCCGAGGACATGTCATCGCCATCGCCGAGGACGTTGGCCATTCTGTGTGGAGGCTGTGAAGTGGATGAGGAATTACGGTAGTGAGTGTGTGTATATACCGGGTGATGATGATGATGATGATGGATATGATGGTGTCCACGTGAACGCTTCGTATCTTTGGCACTTAACTCGTCGTCGCCATCGTCTTCAAGGTCCTGAGATGGCGACACAAGACGCGAGACTGATGGAGGCTTGATGCTTGATCGAGAAGTATGGTGGTTGTGATCGTCGCCTTCGTCGTCGGATGGTGCGAGGCTATTCGCACCGCTCATGGAGCCGCCTCCGTCGCGCCCGCCTAGATGCAGGAGCGCTAGCTTGACGCAAGTTGTGGATGAGGATACAGCTGAGGAATGCAGATGGTCCCCGCTGTCTCGGTGCATGCCGTGCAGGTTAGGCCGTCTGGGGTAGGTGCTAGACTGGGTGTCGGAGCTGGAGTCATGAATGGCCCGTTCTCTAGCGGCTTCCTCGTCTTCTGGCGTGAGTCGGGGCTTGGACGTAATAGAAATAGTTTGGGAGGCACTTGTGTTTGGAAACTGGCAAGTCCCGTCCAAGCTTTCCGAGATCGAGGCATGCTTAAGAGGCGATGGCTGGTCTGGCAGGGTGTTATGAGCAGTCTCATCCACTGACTTTTGTCCAACTCCGCTCCCATGACGCACGGAGTCCACAGTTCTGGCTCGCAGGGATCGCTTGGCATCACCAGTCAAGCCGTGGGTACAACCGTCAGGACATCCGCCCCATGTTCGCCGGATGGGGATGCGGTCAATAGGCGACTTGGGAGCAGCGTCCAGCCCTTTTGCCATGCGTTCGCGCTCTTTCTCGACATCTCTATCCTTCTTCAACTCGGACCATGTGCGTAGCTTGTTCTGAAGCGTATATTTACCGTTGTCTGGATTGTGAGTCATAATTACGAACTCGCAGTGGTTGATGTTGCGTAGGTCTTCGAAGTACTCCACGCTCCAGTGGTACCACTTCATCAGAAAGACTCGGGTCATTAGACCGTGGGTTACGAGGACGCAGACACTGGCCATATCCTCTTCACCAAATAGTCGCCACAGAGACTCGTTGAAGCCGCTCACTCGATCATATGCATCCGCGGCAGACTCGCCGTTGGGAATACGGTAGAAGAAATGACCGTAGTCTGCTCGCTCCATCCACATTCGCTCCATTTCGGTTGAGCACGGCTGGAAGTTGCCAAAGTCCTGTTCTCGTAACCGGGGCTCCTCGTAAACCTTGATGGTATGTCTAGGAAACGGAGAGGGAGAAGGCGAGTCGGAAGTTAGGGAGTCCAACATGCCCTCAGCAGTCTGCCTTGCCCGGCAATATGGAGACGTAAAGAAGTGAAGAGTATCATCGGGACGTAGGAGGTCACGCAGCCGGCGTCCAGCCTCCTGAGCCTGGCGATGTCCTTCGGGTGTGAGTTTAACTCGGTGATCGGGGGTAGTCTGATGGATCTCGCGATTCTTGTTGCCTTCGGACTGCGCATGACGGACCAGGATGATCATCTATAGACACAAATAGATCAGCTTATGACTCCAGAAGCCCTCAAACAGCACGACTTACTCGTGGTTTCCCCATGGCGGTAGAGGTATGCGGAACAGAACTGGAGATGCGGGGGAGGGGTCAAGAAGAAAAATCACGATCAACTCGACAAAGGCAAGTCCAAATCCAAGTCTAAGTCTGTGTGAATATCTTCAACAAAGCCCGTCAATGACAGACCCGAAGTTGTCTCAAGGGGAAAAAGCAAAACGAAGGGAAACCCGAGGATGCGCAAACTGGCGCACGGGCCACCCGTAACCGTGCTCCATTCAGCGCGCTCGCTTTACACAACTCGTTAACTTCATCCAACTATGGCCGACTCGCTGCTAGAGCTGCTGGCTCCGCACTTGGATACACCACCGACTCACGATGCTACGACTGCACAGTATCTCAATCGACTGTCGACTCTGTCCCTGCAGTCCCTCCAGGACACAGAACCCCAGTCCCTCGCACAAGCCTCCCAATCGACTCTCCTTTCCCTACAGGCCCTGTCCAATCGCTCACATCGCGCCTTCATTACATCTGCCGATAATTTGTCCACCCTCCGATCCTCCATTCCACAATTAACCCGCGAAGCCCAACAAGTTCGTGATGCCCTCCCGAAGCTCGATGAGGAGGCCGTTAGCTTCTCCACCAAGTATAGCAAGATCACAGACAATCCCGCCCTGGAACGGCGGAAGAAGGCTATGCAGCTGGCACGAAATGTCGATAGACTCTCGGATATTTTAGAACTGCCTAGCTTACTGTCCACTGCTGTCTCCGCAGCATCTGCCAACTCCGGCGCCGGCGCGGCCTCCACTACCTACACATCCGCCCTCGACCTGCACGCACACATCAAACGACTCCAGACATTATACCCCGATTCACCTTTAATTCAAGGCGTGGTAGCACAGGCGGAGGATGCGATGAAGGATATGACGACCAACTTGATTGCGGGGCTCCGGGCCCAGAACCTCCGTTTAGCAGCAGGTATGCGAACTGTGGGCTGGCTGCGACGAGTGGCCCCGGATTTAGAGGCTCTTCAGAGCGAGGGAGCCCCCGGCACTGGAGAAGGAGCGCTGGGCGCCATCTTTCTGATCTGCCGGCTGGCCCACCTGGTCTCGACCCTCGAGGCACTAGACCCGCTACGGGAACTTGCAGACCAGGAAACCCACCGAAGGATTAACGGCAAGGATAAGTCCGAAAACTGGTCGGACGGTCAGCAGACAGATCGCTATTTGAAACGATACATTGAGATCTTCCGCGAGCAGAGCTTCGCTATCGTCTCGCTATACAAGAATATTTTCAGCTCAGAACAGCCTGATTCTGAGCCGGCTTTATCAGGCATGCGGGCTGCAAATAAAGGACAATCACAGTCAAACCGTCCAGAGGATCCCTTGCAAAATCTTCCCTCAGCCCTCGCCACATTCCCGATGCACTTGGTGCAGTTACTTACTGACACAATGCGGACGTATCTTCCAAATGTCCGAGATCGGAGCTCGCGAGAGTCTCTACTCACGCAGCTTCTATACTGTGCAGCTAGTCTAGGGCGCCTTGGGGGCGACTTTGGCATGATTCTGACCGAGCTGAGCGGGGAGGAAATCACCTACGAATGGGAGGAAGTGATGCGCAAGCACCGGGCGTTGGCCGGGCGTCTGGAGCAACTGACTAGTCGCGTGCCCGTGCATTGAGCATTGTTCATTGAGATTAAATATCCAATAGACTTGTACTTGTACTTGTTCCGTAAAATAGATCGCCAAGAACTAAACCCTAACTAAGGTGCTGCTTCTCCGCCTTTCCCCGTATTTGTGTCACCTTCACTTCCTCACCTTTTCACTTCCTTCTCTCTTACGCTCCTGAGATACTCACCCACCTCATTGATAGCAAGAAGGGCCACTGTTACCTCGAATATCGCATTTGTACACCTATCCCAGCATTGCGCGGAGTCATGGCCGCCCCCACCCTATCCACCATGATCGACCCGACCAAGCAGGCTGAGTACCCCATCGTGCTGGGTGAAAGGCTGGCGAACGGAGACTCGACTCGCCTGATCAATGTCAACTATAATTACAAGTCCAAGTCCGCGACGCCGCAGCAACGTTCGATCATCTCCCGTTCTGGCCGATCCAATGAGCTCTACGACCTCACCGTCACTGATAAGACTCCCAGCGCCGATCATACCTTAACATATTCATACAAGGGCAGCGAGGACCCGGTGGCAGAGCGCAATCTGGTGCTGGTGTTCGATCCCGACCGGAAAGTCTTTGTCCTCGAGCCCGTGTCGACCAAGCTGAACTTCAATCTGCGGTCGGCGCCGGGCAAGACGGAGAAGCAGGTCCTTGAGCAATACGAACAGCTACGGATAATAGAAGGCGAGGAACAGACATCGGGGGATGATCGCACCGTAAGCACCAGCGAGGATGAGGGTCCGGCCGATGAGAGCAACCCTTACGACTTCCGCCACTTCCTCCCCAAGAAGGGTGCGGAGAACGTCAAGCCGGCTTCGGGCCACTCGACGCCGGAACCAGTCAGCACAAGCCGGGCCGATACGCCCGTTATGCCGGTGACGAGACCTGCTGCCAAACCCCTGCCTCGGCCTAAAAAACAGACGAATCCGCTCCGACAGACGAAACGTCCGGCAAAGCCACCCAGCGTCATACCACGTAAACAGGCCGAGCCGCCCGCTCAACAATCCACTCGCGCAGACCCACCCGAGTCTGCAGCTTTGCGCGATTCTATCTCGGATGCTGGCACGGGTACAGTGTCTCAGCAGAGTGTACATTCCCCTAATTCAAACATCATCATTGATGGGGACCTGATTATCGACATGGGTTCTCCGCCACCGACGCGAGCCTTCCAAGTCGATCCAGCGTACTTCTCATCCAACAATACACCGACCGATGGCCAAGGAGATAACAGAAATGGAGACGAGGAAATGGGGAATTTCCGACTCCCATCCCCAGCAGGAAACACCGAGGCTACGTCGGCACCGGCCGAAGTGGCTCCTGATGGTGATGATATGGAAGACGAAGATCTACTTGCAGCAGAGATGGAAGCAGCATTTGAAGAAAGCGCTCGCGAAGAGGAAGCACGCAGCCAGCAGTACAGTCACGCCACGTCCGGGCGGTATAATGTGCCCAGTGACGACGAGAGCGAGGTCAGCGAGGAGGAGTGAGATATCCATATCCAGGTTGATTTGTTTTCCATTTTGCATACCATCAGCGTGGCGCTAGGGGGCAAGGAATAAGATACCAAGTTCAGCACTGCAAGTTCACCGTGTGCTCTTTTTTATATTTGATTCATTCTTTTTACCTATTCTCATGAGTCGTTTAGAATTTTCGGGGCTCAACTTTTCAATATTACTATCACGTATTAACAGACACCATATTTGGACCAAAATCAATAACAATTCTCTTCTGGTACAATACTAGTCACTCTCGATTTCCCTTTGATGTCCTTCGTATTCCAGATCTTCCCTTTGGGCTGCACCTTTGGCACCGCTTTGGGCATATGTGAACGCTTTATCAACCCCGAAAACTTCTTCCTAGATGTGTCCACTATCCCCCGAGTCTCTTTCCTTTTTCTCTGAGGCTCAGGAACCTTCATCAACTCCAGCTTCTCATCAGGAACACAATCCAACGTCCACCCAAAAACATACAGAAACAAAAGCACCAGATTACGTATCTCAGGTTGCCAATGTAACTGCCCAGTATACCGAGCCTGTCGACTCAGTACAGCCAAAACCGCGGCTAGGGTATATTCCTCGATAGGCGTATTCAAAATACACGCCGCAACTTCATCAGAGAAATACGGCCGGCCGAGATAGAAAGGGCGATGAACTGATGCAAGTCGTATCCTCGAGAGGTCTTTCTCTTCCCTTGTCGACCATGAAGCCGTAGAGAATACCAGGTCTTGAACAAATAACCGCGCGTTGTTGTGGAAATATGGATGGGCAAAAGCTATCTGTTTCAGATGCGTCGCCCTCTCTGGGGGAGTGATACCCGAGACGTTCCAGACATGACCCCATAGTTGGAGCCTTTCGACAAATAATTCCAGAGCGTTGAATTGGCTGCTGGAACTCGACGTGGAATCATTTTTCCGCCGCGCTACAACGGTGACGACGGGGTCGTCCTTGCAAAACATTTGGTAGGAAAGGAACAGCTCTCTGTCACTGACGACTTTTTCGGTGGGGTGGAGTGAGTCGCTCGTTAGCCAGAACTCGACATGTTCTGTTGGACCGAAGTTGAGGATTTCTTTGAAGTTTTCGAACGAAAGCTCGCAAGCTTCCATCATGATGAGATTTCGTTTCTCCAAGTAGCGGCCTGAGCTAGAGACTTCCTCGGAAAGAAGAAACCATGATTGGGGCTGCGCCTTTGCGCTATTCAGGTATTTGGCTTTTGAAGTGGTCATGGTGGTAAAGTATGGAAATATGATATATGATATTGAATAAGGCGACGCTGAGAGATAATGCGATGCGGGGAAATGGTAAGTACCTAACATTGTCGAAGTTTCACGGAGATCTAAAGAGTGTCGGCGTTGAACTTTTAACTACTTAGGGAGTATAGAAGCTTCAATAGGTATAGTAAAACATGGCAGTTCCATGGTTGGCATCGTGACCGAAGGGGTTAAGATCCAAAAGATGACACCCCCCCAAAATTGTTTCTACTTTCCATTTCTGAATCCGACAGAGACTGAATTTCGTGTAGTTCTACAGTGGGCAATAAGTTGGATCTTTGGAATGCGAAAGCATAAGAGACGCAGGATCTTGGCAAGATATTACATTTCCCGGAGGTACAATCAGTGGGACATTGTACTTGCTCGCGAAGAAGCTGAGCATATTGAACATTAGTGTTCCTTGAGGTAGCCAACTCCATTACACAATCCTAAATCTAGAATTAAATGAGGTAGTAGTCATGTTGGAAGATATCATCACTTTTACTGGACCGTTTTCGTTCGCTTCGTATACTTCGGGAAAACCTTCCACCGAAAAGCAGTTTATCCGGGCTGCAGCTCACTTTCCACTCAAACTCACCTTCGTCATAATTCTCGGCTCCAGATTTAGTCTCTGCTCTTGTTGGAGTCTTTTACTCACCCATTCACTTTAGCTCGCTCTCTTCAGTCATATTTTGTTTACCTGCAGCTTTTGGATATGCGATGAGAAGCTCCGTTTGGTTCGATTGGACCGAACCTGCACACCTGCGACTCGAATTATAAAATCGATCGCCAAGCGCGCGGGCGCGCTCTTCGCTTCTCTGTCCGTGAAAAAAAAAAAAAAAACGGACAGCGACCGAATTTTTAAACCTGCGCCGCCGATCTACCCTCCCTCCGTCTCATCCCTACACACCTCGACCATCCTCAACTCCATTCCGCCCTTCCAATGCAGTCCTCGATTCCAGGTCTCCCCAATCCGGTGGTTGCAGCCGCACAGCAGAAATGGCTTTTCACAGAAGATGAGCTGGAGCGCACGCCGTCGCGCATCGATGGCATTAGCCGCGAGAAGGAGGACTACATCCGACACCGCGCAGTCGAGTTCATATGGCAGGTCAGCATGATGCTTAAGATGCCGCCGCAGACCTCCATGACCGCTACCGTCTTCATGCACCGGTTCCTGATGCGGTACTCGCTGATCGGGAGTGACCCAGACCCCGAAAAGGCTCGTGACCTGATGCATCCGAAAGTGATTGCGGCCGTAGCCCTGTTCGTCGCATTCAAGGTGGACGAGACCATGCGCCGCATGAAGGACTTTGTTATCGCTTGTTGCAGGGTTGCGATGAAGAAGCCGGATATGGTGGTTGATGAACAGTCCAAGGACTACTGGAGGTGGCGCGACCTCATTCTCCAGAACGAGGGTATCCTGCTCGAGTATATGTGCTTCGATCTACAACTCGAGTCGCCGTACCGTATTCTGTGGGATTACTCTCAATTCTTCCATGTCGGGGATAACCGACCCCTCCGCCATGCCGCCTATGCCTTCCTGAACGATTCTACATACACCGTGCTGTGCTTGCAGTTCCCTCCGCGCGTCATCTCAGCGGCAGCTCTCTACGCTGCAGCCCGCTATTGCCACGTCGCTTTCCCAGATGACTCGCAGGGCAGGCCGTGGTGGGATCAGATAGACGTAAAACTCGAAGATCTGATCCGCGCTTGTAAAACGATCGTGAAGATCTATGAACGCGTCCAGATGAATCTGAGCAAGGGCTACCCGGACTTCTCTGTGTCCGACACCGACCCCAACGATCCAACTCGCATCTTCCACAGCGATCCCACCACCTACAAGCCCGCAGGGTCCGTAACGACCCCATCTCTCAACGCACCTGGTTCCGATTCCGGCGTCCCAAACGGACGAAAACGTTCTCGCGAGCCAGAATCCAACGCCTTTGAAAACAACCACCCCACCCCTTCCTCGCAACCACCCTCTATTCTGAACGGTGCTCGTTCTCCGAAGCGGCAACGAACCGTTTCACCTTCGACCGCGGGACCTGCAACGCAGTCTCCTGCACCCCGTCCACGCATCCCACTGAGGGCAATGGGGCAATTGAAACCTGAAGATAGCACAAGCCAGAATCGCCCACCTGCACCGGCGTCACTTCCGAAGGAAGAGGCCAGTACTGAAGAAGGCGAGATCTCGGACGACAAGGGACCAGGAGCGAGTGCTTCTGATTACGGCCCAAGGCCACCAAAAGAAAGTAATGGTGAGGGAGGAGGGAGCGAGGAAGGAGAGATCTAATTGCAAGGGTGCAAGTACGATGTCCATGCTTTTGATGGACTGGAAGGTATACATCAATGACTATCTACGAAGGAATCAACGACAAAAGAATAAGAATCCATGTTTCAAATGTGCATTTTGCTCGTAAGCTCAAAGACAATATAATGCAGTATGACCCTAGGACAGAGCAAAGAGAAATCTCATAACTCCCGATGTCCAGTAAATAGGACTTTCTGAAGACGGAAAGTAAAAGCCAGTAGCCAATAGCCAACATAGAGAAGATCCGAAACTCAGAGAGGCTCCCGCAAGAGCTAGTATGCCCCTGTCCTAACACCGAGACCATGGTCCAGCAAGCTACTCGACGCCACGAAGCTGAATCCACCAAATGGATTCCCGTCAAACTCCGTCGACAATCCTCGAGCATGTCGAGATGAAGGCGAACGGCCCGGGGAGAGATCGTCGATGCCAGTCAAAGTAGGGCTGAGTGGCAGGTTGGTAAAATCGACAGAAAAGTTCTCAGCGAGTGCCGGGTCAGTGACCACAGGTCGGATCGGAGGGTCGAGCTCGCGGCGCTCGAGAGCAGCCCAGTCGATTTTGCGGAAGAAGCGATGCTCCTTGATAGTCTGCAAATCCTTGGGCATGTGGTAGCCCAGACGCTTGGTCGGATCCTTGCGCAGCAGGCGGATAAGGAGGTCTTTGGCGTCGGGTCCGAGGAAGTAAGGCAGAACGAGCTTCTGCTTGACAATCTTCTCTTGCAGTTTGGCGTGGTTGTTTGCGCGGAAGGGCGGCGATCCTGTGAGGAGATCGTAGCCCAATGCGCCGAGTGACCACCAGTCGCAGGCTTTGCCATACGGCTTGCCTTGGACGACTTCAGGGGCCATGTACTCGATTGTGCCGAGGGAGGAGTTGCAGCGGTCGTCGTCGTTGACGGCAATCTTACTGAGCCCAAAATCTGTCAGCAGCAGGTGGCCCTGTGTATCTAGGAGGCAGTTCTCGGGCTTGAGGTCGCGGTACAGGACGCCGACGTTCTGGTGCAGGTGCTCCAGAGCAAGGACCATCTCTGCCATGTAGAAGGCTGCTGCATCTTCTTCAAACATGCGTTCCATCGCAAGATGAGTGAATAACTCGCCACCCTGGGCGTACTCCAGAATGAGGTACAGCTTCTCGTGGTCTTGGAACGCATAGAACAGCTTGACAACGAACGGGTGTCGGTTGACACTCTCCAACACCATGCGCTCCGTCTTGGTTTGCTCCACAAGCTTCTTGTGAACGGTGAGCGACGCCTTTCGGAATTGCTTTTGCGCATATAATTTGCCTGTGACTACATGGCGGACCAGCAGCACAGTGCCAAAAGAGCCCTTACCAAGGCAGAGAAGAGGCTCAAAGTCATCTGCAGTCATCTTGCGGCAGAGTTGGCTTCGCATGTCCATGCCATTGGTAACGGCTTCCGGGCTCGTACCAGCGGATCCCTCTGTTGTGGCATCTGCACTGACGAAATCATGATCCAAGGCAACTTCGTAGCTAGTCAGGACTTCGGTCTGGTCACTGTCTGATTGCACACTAGCGTTGCTAGGAGTCTCCGAGCATAGTCCGCTGCTACCCGCGGAGGGTTTATCTGAAAGACTGAGCGAATCAAGTTGGAGCTTCAATGCACTCACCCCATGACCAGTAACCGGCTGTGCCAGTGGGCTCGCTCCTCCAAGAGAAGTTGTAGGTCGCGAATCCGCAGCACGGGAGCTAGTAGTCGAAAAGTCCGAGTCCTCGTCAGCCGAGGCTAAGGGTGTAAAGCCGCGCACGGTGGATAGAGCCGGGTCCGCCTGATCGCCCTGCTTCTTCTTTTTCTTCCGGCGCTGCTTTCCCGTCAACAGGTCCGGGTGGAACACTGGAGGCTGCGTCACATTGTCCCCATTCGTCCCGTAATTGGCCATCCGTCTGCACGGCGACAGTAGCTCACCCATGTGAACGTCCGGGCCACAGTGATTGGTCGGAGGGTCGACAGAATGTTGCGCGCTGTCAGCTTGCGGGCTGAAGACGTCTGCCACGGAGAGATCATCATGTGGCGCCTGAGAGCACATGGTGCGCGAGTGCCACCCGTTGGTTGGTTGTAGTTTTTGCAAGAACTAGGGTCGAAAAACGCCGTCAGAAACAGCCGCTCTGGAAGTGAGCTGCCGATAGTCGTTTACCGGAGGACAATTCGTCACACACAGTGGTTCAAATGAGCAAGTATGTACTCAAGAAGCCTGTATGGCTACCGCTATTCTCAGCAACAACCTGTCAGCTTCATTCCTTTTTTTTTGGATTAATCGGGCTTATGGAGGGGCAAAATTGGAGCTTTTCAGCTCGACTCTTTACCCCACCAATAGGACGAAAAATAGAGATAAAGATGAGCGCCATAAAGCATACCTCAACTTGAAAGAAAAGCAGCCCAGTCTGGTCGCCTTGGTCGTATTAGACCAGATTGGATCTCTCGAGTAGTTTTACCGTCCGCCCTTCTTCAGGACGGACCCGGGACCCCTAGCCAAATCACCTCGCTCACCGCGAAGTCGAAGGCCAAGGCGGATGGAGTCAGGAAAGAGTATTCAATCACTTTGAGAAGATCGGGGGACGCGCGAGACAGGCGGGAAGTCCGAGGAATTGGGTTCAGGTTGCCCAGACCGCTGGTCAGAAGAGTCGAGAGCGAAAGGGATGGCGCAGATAGGCACATAGAGAAGCGGCAAATAAATTTCTCTGGGAGTCGAAGAGTGAATAGCAGGCAGATCCCACAGTAAAACGTGAGGGAAGGTTGAGAACCAAAAGAAAAAGCGAAAAGGAAAATCAGCTTTGGCAAATCCGGGGATTCGGCACTATACCCCTTCCGGCATTCACGTGAAGGTCATTGTTCATTGTATTCGATCCGATTTGCTGATAATTCCTTCTTCCCTTTCTGCTATTCATTTTATTCATGGGATATCTTTATTCTTTTTCCATGCATCATCTACAAATTTCAAGGTCAACTTGTCTTCTGCAAGTCCCTGCATGCCTCCGGCCCGTGCCCCCGGCATCAATGCGCCACTTCATGCTTCTGGAAGAATGCCTGGGATCGAGTGATCTCCACGCCAGATCGCTTCACGAATGCCAAGGCGCTGGGCTTCTCAACTCTGACTGTGACTCGCTCATTACCAAAGTCCATCGTCACAATGCGAGCCACGAAAGTTGCCAGTGCCTCGACACTTTGAAACGTAGTCTCATCGACTTTCTATACGCGAGGTTAGCAACTGCTTCAAATAATAGTCAAAGTAAACATACTTCTGCCACAACTCTCGTCATGGCTTGATAGGTATCGAGGAAGGTTGATCCCCAGGCAAGCTGTCCGGGATCCTCGAACACGAGGGAAGTAATCACAGCCTGCTTCTCAACACGCTCGTGCGGGTTCACTCCCAAGATGCAGTAAGAGCGGATCCCTTCAATGCGGAACTCCTCTTCCAAGATAACCGGAGCCCGGGAAGACGAGTTGACTGCCCCTCCTTGTTCGGGTCTCTGCTTGTATCCCCATGCCGTAATGCTGCGGTACTTGAGTCCCTCCTCGGCACGCAGCAATGCTTTAGGCATATGTAGCCACACCTCACACTGGCCATATTCACTCTCAAGCGGGTATGTAGCCTTAGCAGGCAGTTCGCCAGCTCCCGAAAAGCCATTCCACGGGCTCTGGGAAGCATGCTCCATCCGCCGCACACCAGCCGCCGTCTCATCCAGTAATCCCAGTCCACAGTTCGCGACGATCCCCGCCGTGATTCGAGGGTCTTGACCCACGGCGCTAAGCTTCATATCCTCACGCTGCGTACCATCCACACTAATCATCTGCTGGTGCGGGTGCTCGGATGAAGTTGTGAGCTGCGCCATGTTGCGGATATCAGCCTCGAGTCGCCGGAAAAGCTTGCCATAGTCCAGAGAGAGCGCGACATCATCATAAGTGGCAGAAGCAATGGCAGATGAGTAGGATAGTTTCAAACTTGCGACGCATGGTTGCGCTTTGTCGGGGCGGTGCCATGCGTCCGGGGCTGCGGGGAGAGGGAGCTCGATGTCGCGGAGACGGACGCTGTCGAGAACATCTGGCACGGGAGGTATATAAATGGCGGATCTTGAGTGGGACATTGAGTCTCTGTACTGCCAAGCTCGTTGTCAAGGCTTCCAATTGCAGTGCAACGCAGATGAAGGGCGGGGAGGGGATCTCGGACAGTTTTTTGGGCGGGGCAGGCGGCTGCAGATCAGGGCGGCAACGTCCGCGGGCTTATTTCATAACGGGTAACGTCGTTGACCTCCCCGTCTACTTAGGTACAAGGTACTATACTCTTGAATCATTGAAAGAGAATGAAGACTGTATTTATCATCCCTGAATCCTATGTCAAGACTTTCCTTGAAGAAACAAATAGATCCGCAACCAAAAGATTGCCACTTCATCCTTTGTCCCCATAACGTGTGCAGAACAAGTGGAACCAGCTGGAGAACAAAGCAGGACACTCATCGATAGAAAATAAAATGAATCAAATATGGTCGTTGCAGACACATTAGTACCAGCCCAAGGGACGTTGAGGGCCAGAATCTAGACCAGAAGAAATGCAGTCCAGTCCAAGGAAGGTCCCCGGGAGGAGAGAACGCTCAGAACCACGCAGATGAAGAAGAAGATCGGTACCATAAAGCTCAATAAGATACGTAGCGGGTATTAGGAAGGTGAGAAATCATCTGCAGTAAAAAATCCAAGGAATGGAAATAAGAATGGAGACGAGCCGCCATCTACCAGTAGCGGGGCCGATCATACGCAACGTAGTCAGCTCGCGGCGGCGAGCGAGGCCGACCGTAGGGCCGTCCCGCCAGATAGGGGTCATCATAGTGGCGCGGAGGAGGCGGAGGCCGGGCATCATATGGGTCCTCGTACGGACGACGCGGGGGCGGGTAGTCTTCAATCCGAGGACGCGGGGGAGTACGGCGTCCATATCCATCGCGTTCATAGTAGTCTCGGCGGATGGGGATGGGCGACCGCTCACGGTAGTGATCCCGGGGACTGTATCCACGGGGCGCCGGGAACCTTCGGTCGTATTCATCCATGGGAGGGTAGGGCCGGCGAGGGGAGCGAGACCGATATGGGTCACGGATAGGACGCTCTTCGAAGGGTTGGATCTGGGGTTGATCAGATGGGGATCCATTTGCGAGTTCCTGGTCGGGTGGCTCCCTTACATCCGCAACGCATGTCACGCGCGAGCCTTTGAATTCACGCTGGTCCAGCTTTTCCACGGCGGTCTTCAGATCGTTGGCGGTTTCAAATTCAACAAACCTTTTTCTCCTTGTCAATGGGGGGACGAACAAATGCTGGTGGAGCACGCTCAGCGCGCAAAGGTAACCCACCCTCTTCCTTGTTCACGGCCAGTTTCCGAGTAGACCACATCCAGTCCGGATTGACGAGCAAAGTCTTTGAGGTCCTATAGAAAGAACAAGTGGTGAGTCCAGGTCCAGAAAAGAAAAGAGATATCCGGCACGTCCAAGTGGGGAAAGTGGTCAGGAAAGATCTACGTCCGGGCAATAGGTGGCAATATGGTGATTGATATCCGGAGTGGCCAGCATGCACTTCTTCCAGTCCGGGTGAAAACCAAGTATCGCCCTGCTAGGTTATTGAAGCAAGACATGAATGCTTCCAAAGCCTAGAGCGATGTGAATGGACCTTGGTCTCAGGAATCAAGCTCCACGACCTAGCAGAGGAGCACAGACTGGAAGACACGAAATGTTCGAGCAAAATGGCCAGGGGGCAATGAGATCCGGATATCCAGGAGAGAATCAATGGACTTGGGCTGGAACTGCTAACCTGCCAACTTGTTTCTGGAAGACCGGAGATCTGCATCCGGAACATGGTACGGCGTGGGCGAGGGGCAGTGGGGCGGTCCGTAGGGCCAGGGAAGTTCTCCTTGCGCCGAGGACCACGAGCGAACTGCACGGTCAGCCGCTCACCTTTGAAGTCGCTACCGTCTGTCGGAGGTTTAGTTAGTAGATCCTTTTGATCAGTCCAGCCAGGATGCTGCACATACGAAAGGCTGCAGCGGTAGTTAGTAATTTGATAGACAGCGAATCTCCACGAGGGCTTACCGGGCACGACGTCACGCGCATCCATGGCATCTTCGTATTCGATGAAACCGAAGCCGTTCATTAGCTTGATTTCGGTAATCTTACCAGAGCCATGGGTGCTGAAATGCTCCTCGATATCCGGTTTGGTCACTGCAAATCATTTGATCAGATCATGTCAGATTGCATTTCCAGGGTCGATGCCATGGGACTGATCTATGTGCTGCACGGTGGGACTCTGCCAGGGAGTGGGCCGGGGCCGCCTGCAAGCGGGGACTGGGCGCATCCATCGACAAGATCCAGGCGGTGGTGTTTATAGGGGTAATAGGGTATGGGTTGCCAGCATACCATTGCGGGGAAGGTTCCCGAGATAGAGGCGGGTTGATGACACCTCCGTCATGGCGAATAGTTAGGCCACTAAAGAAACGGATGTGGCAGAGACTAGAAAAGTAGCCAAAGAGTGTTCCAGATGCAACCGGAAAAGTCCGTAGGCCAAGGGAGGACGTCGGTAGCTCTGGAGGCTAACCTTTTTCTCCCAACAAGAAAAAGGGTTGGGCTGGATAGAGATATTGGGCACACGCGGCCTTGAATGGGAAAGATGAAAAGAGACGCAGGATGCAGGAGGGCAGAAAGAAGAAAGAGGGGGTGAAGAGGGAAAAAAAGAGAAGACACGGCGGTGGAGGGCGCGTATTGGGAACACTGGCCGCCTCACTCTTTTTTAGCTGTTTGATCCACGTGTTCCCCACTGATGTGTTGTATGCGAGCTCATCTTGTTTTCTTTTTTTATTTTTCATTTTTATACTAATTAGATTTAGTCTTGATTTAGTAGCTAGCTAGGCGAAAGACCTGTAAACTAGCCTACAGTGCAACTGTAGCATGACTATGAAAGAGTGGTAGAGTAAATAGATCGCCTCGTGGACCTCCACCTTCCATTCCACGGTTCTGCCCGCTAAACCCCCAATAAGGCACGACCTATTTCTGCCACATACTTTTGACTTTATTCTAGCTTCATGCTTTATGTACTTTGTACTTGTTAGAATCAATAAATTACCTCCTTTTTGAGATTCAATATTTACAATACAGGACTAGGACTATATTTGATGCCGCAACTCCCAAGCATACATAAGTACGCTCATGTCATGATGTACTTAGGACCCTCTCCACCCTGGGGGGTTTGCCAATTTATGTCTTGAGTGGGCACCTTGATATCACAGGTCTTGCAGTGGATGCAGCTGCATGGTTCGTTAGCTCTGTTCATGACTGACATCAATGCCAAGTGGCGATAACTTACTTCTGCGAGTTAATCTGGAACCGCACCCCATGCTCTTTGCTGGGGTCTTCCACGTACTCATACACTCCAGCTGGACAGAACCGGTGCTCCACACCCTTGTAGATCGGCCACGACAGGTCCTTGTGCTTGTCCCAGTCCTCCACCTGTAGGTGGACAGGCTGGTCCTCCTCGTGGTTAGTGCCTGTTCGGCTCACACTGGTCATGATGTCGAAGCTGATCTCGCCATCAGGCTTGGGATAATCGATCTTTTTGCACTGGGATGCAGGCTTGGTGGCTGCGGCATCCGTGTCGTGGTGCTTTAGTGTCCACGGCACACGGCCCTTGAGAACATAGGCTTCCAATCCGGAGTACATCAATCCACCGAAGAAGCCTAAGGGGGTGTTGAAGGAAGGCCGAATGTTGCGCACCTCGCGCAGCTCCTTCCAGATGGACGACTCTCGGAGTGCCTTTTCATAGTCGAAGAGGAACACAGTACCCTCGTTCGTGCTTTGCAGCGCAGAGAAAGTAGCCTCGGCCGCTAGCATACCGGACTTCATCGCAGTGTGAGTACCCTTGATTTTGGGCACATTCAAGAATCCGGCGGTGTCACCAATCAAGGCACCACCTGGAAATGCGCACTTGGGGATGGACTGGAAACCACCCTCGTTCAGTGCACGCGCACCGTATGAGATGCACTTGCCACCCTCCAAAACCTCCTTGAACAGGGGGTGGTGCTTCATTTTTTGGAACTCACCGTACGGCGCGAGCCAGGGGTTCGGGTAATCCAATCCCACCACTAAACCAATGCTGACCAGGTTGTCACCAAAATGATACATCCAAGCACCGCCGTAGGTGTCCGTGGGTAGCGGGTAACCCATCGAGTGGGTGACCTCACCCGAACGGAATTTCTCCGGTTGGATCTCCCAGATTTCCTTGATTCCCAATCCGTAAGTCTGCGGTTGGCTGTCCCGTCGCAAATCATACTTCTTCATCACCTGCTTTGTCAAGCTTCCGTGGCAACCCTCGCCGAGAAGGGTGACGCGGGCGTGAAATTCCATTCCACGCTCAAACGTTTCCTTTGGCTTGCCATTTCTGTCCAGTCCAAGGTCATTGGTCGCAACGCCCTTTACTGATCCGTCATGGTGGTAAACGATCTCACTGGCAGCAAATCCGGGATACACCTCCACACCTAGTTCCTCCGCGCGTTCACCGAGCCACTTGGTCAACTCGTTCAAACTGAGGATGTAATTGCCCTGGTTGTGCATCTGTGGCGGGGCGGGAAGAGGGAACGATGAATTCTTGGTCAGGAACCGCATCTTATCGCTCGTGACGGGGGTGGCGCCCTCGAAGCGGGAGGGGTTATCTTCGGCAAGCCAGTCGGGGAACAGCTCATTCATGGCGGTCGGTTGGAGGACGTTGCCGGAGACAATATGCGCACCCAGCTCGCCAGCCTTTTCCAGTAATATGACTCGAAATTCTTCATTGCCGGCTTCGTTCGCAAGCTGCTTCAATCGAATTGCGGCAGCAAGACCAGCGGGGCCTAGAATTACCGAAACTCAGTTAGACCGGGATTCCAGGTCCAGCATTGCGGCGCGATACATACCACCACCCACAATGCAAACATCCACCTCATCCGATTCACGGTCAAGTGACCGGGGGTCAAAGTTGCCATTCTCGTCGGTAAAGCGCCGTAATACTGACTGCGAGAACGCCCGAGTCTGCAGCGGAGTGAAGGATACCGTTCGGAGGGCTAACCGTTTCCCAGAGGACGAGAAGGGAATGGCGGGGCTGCGAGCAGGAGAGGCAAGCGAGGAGACCGAGGGCGTAGTTCGTGAGAATCGGGAGGCCGAGCGCACTTCACGCCTCAGCAGAGGCAGGACGGCGCCTTTTGAAGCCATCGCCGAGGATGTAAAGGGATAATGTCAGGTGAAGTAGTGAAAATACTACCGAGCGGGCATGGACATTACCGCTTAGAACCACACAGGAAGCGGAGAGGATATCTAGATAAGTCTGGGAAGGCCTTGAATAGCCGAGTCGAATCTTGGTGAGCTAAAAATCGCCGAAAGCGCCTAACCGAGGCCAATCGCCGGTGGCGGGCCAATGAGAGAACGTACGTTGTCAATCCACTTGGCTTGGGTTGGCTTCTTCGAGTTACCGAGAGCTCATCATGGAGATCTTGTAGTGAAATAATCGAAATACATTCAGCTATGACTCTAGCAGATATCTACATTTGATATTTGCCTGTATAAAATTGTAGATTACTCTGTAGAGTATGTACTATATAGCCGTTTTCAACTATACCGACGTGACTATCACGTGGCTTTGTCATATACACTGACAATATCTTACATCATCGAAAAGATCGTCTGTGACGGAAGTGGACTCAATGCAGGTTTTCGACCTTTAAGAATCAAGCTTAAATTGCTGTCACACCGCTAGGAGCCCAGCAGTACAGTATGGTGCCTTGTGGTTACTATGATTACTTTAATTACTAATGATCACTGTTATTACTCCAAGTACAATTAGTTTGCAGGAATGTGACAGGTGAGGTTTTAGGTATGGTATTCAGCATACCAAACTGGAAAATGTCCAGATGTAATAACAGAGCCGCCGGTAGTTACGGAGTACTATAGGCAGTGATTGATCAGCGATTCATCAGAGCTTGGCGAGCGGTGGGTCACAGATCCGCAAGATTTGACCAGTCCAACCCCCAGTCTGAACGGCCACCTGTCCTCAACACCAAGAATGACAGCTTTGACACCTTTTGAGTTTGGGGTGAGCCGATGGTAGGTACTTGTTGAGTCAAGTCAACCGACGAGTGGACATTAGGCATCGATGAGACCCTTACGGGGCATATCCGGCGCTTCCAGCAGGCGCCCTTCGTTGTAGCAGGGAAGAGGAAACGAGAGCTGACAAGTTTTGTTCATTTGCCATCCGCTAAAGCGGCAAGAGGATAGCGCGTCGCACAGGGAGCGGCCGAGAACGGCAAGCGTAGTGATTGGGCAGCAGTGACCGTGATTTGGTGGGCCCAACTATCGGCTGCAGGAGCCCTACAATCTGAACGCTAAGTGGTTGATGTCCTGGCGCCGCGGAGGATAAAGCAAGGGCGGGTGAGCCATTCACAGCCCATTATTGAGCCCAGTGGATACCAGCATTCACCAATAGTAGCACTGTGCTAAGATACCGGCACATGATTGGTTGTTAGCTATCTTCAAGAGCCGCTAGCAGCCATCGGTGGAGAGACAGCCATGGTTGAAGGGAGACTGACTGTCGCTGCTTTTACCGCCACCGGTGGGCCCAGCCTCCCCTGACGCGAGCAGTGAGTCAGCACTATATAAAGGTGCTGCCTCCCACTCCCGCGTCGGTCCTGGGATTCCTGTCTCGGTCTTGGCATCCGCTATCTGGAGTTTCTATACTTCCCGCCCCTCCCCCTTCTCCTCTTTTTCTCTACTAATCAGATCTTCTTATCTGAGAGATCTCCTCATCGGGAAGCCTTTTTCTATCTTTCTCAGAAAAAGGGAAAAAAATTTGTTATACCTCGGTTTTCCTACGGGCTTACCTAAGGAAGCTTGTCCTGCGACTCCCAGGTACTCGCTTCACCACTCTCATTCAGATCACTCTGCAGATAGAACACAAAAATCCAATTGAAAAAAAAAAGCAGAGGAGAAAAAGAGTGAACGAAAAAAATCCCTCTCGCGTGTCTGTCATAATTCATATCCTCGGCGATCTTCCCTCTTGAAAACACTTCAGTGTGCTTTTCTTGCCCATCCTCTCGAATCTCAAGAGGATATCAGCGATCTGAGACTTGTGTTACCTTCACATCGTCTCGGTCGAGCAGCAGTTGCCTTGTAGGGGGATACATTGACTTGTCCATCTCCCACTACAACTAGGTAAGCTTTGCTTCAACATTTCTCCTTTTCCATTTTGGGTTTCTGCCATTTGCCACCGCCTACCCTAGGCGGTTGCAATATACATCCTCATTTCTCTCACTTCGTCCCTCGTAGCCATCTCACTGACTCGCCCCTCTCTTCTGTGCAGTTGTTATTTCTTTCTCTCCATCTCCGTCACATCATATCCATCTTGTTTGCGAATCCCGCCATTCATCATGGATCAAATTGATATGAAGCAAATGGGTACTCTCACCACCCACCCGAAGAACGCGCAGCAGGCGCGGGCCTTCACTTCCCCCTCGTCGCTGTCTTTCCCCGGTGGAGCTGGGGATTTGACCCCACCTGCCTCTGTGAAAGAGGTTCAAGGTGTGAACGGTCAGCAGGTTGGAGGAAATGCCGCTAACGGCAACGGGGTGACCCCCGCCACTCCTGCTGCGACTCCTGGTGCTACCTCGGGAAGCAGCGGCATTGTGCCAACTTTGCAGTGAGTATACCTCTTTGTTCTGGGTTTCTCGTAAGACAGAAATACTGAACTTTACCGTCCTCAAGAAACATCGTGGCCACTGTCAACCTTGACTGCCGCCTGGATCTGAAGACCATTGCCCTGCATGCACGCAATGCAGAGTACAATCCAAAGGTATATTCCACACCTCCCTGAGCTTCTGTGGCAAATCAGGGGACAGTGTGGCTGAACTTTTCTACCTTAATAGCGTTTTGCCGCCGTCATCATGCGTATCCGTGAGCCCAAGACCACCGCTCTGATCTTCGCCTCTGGCAAGATGGTCGTCACCGGTGCCAAGTCGGAGGATGACTCCAAACTTGCATCCCGCAAGTATGCCCGTATCATCCAGAAGCTCGGCTTCAACGCCAAGTTCACGGACTTCAAGATCCAGAACATCGTCGGCTCCTGCGATATCAAATTTCCCATCCGTCTGGAGGGTCTGGCTTCTCGCCATCACAACTTCAGCTCCTATGAGCCTGAACTCTTCCCCGGTCTCATCTACCGCATGATGAAGCCCAAAATTGTGCTCCTGATCTTCGTCAGCGGAAAGATTGTCTTGACTGGCGCCAAAGTGCGTGAGGAGATTTACCAGGCTTTCGAGCTGATCTATCCTGTGCTCTCTGGTATGTGCAATCTTGTTTTCCAACATGCTACCGGCAAATGCTAACCATCTCCAGATTTCCGTAAGGTCTAGAGTCCTACAGGAAGATCACCACTTGCTTTCGCTTTCAAATCTGTATTAACACTTGCTGCTCTTTCTTCACCGCGGCGATTGGGATGACAGTATGCTCATGCATCTGCCTCCCTCGGCCTCTCCGTTTTCTTCTATCTTCACGATTCTTTATGCACAGCATCGTTCGGCGTTATAGCGATTTGGTGACCCCCGGTCTGTTTCTCATCTTTCGACTGTTTACGATTTAGAAGATTGCTGCGCACCGCAGTGAGGCGGTTCCGTGCGCTGGTCGAAACACTGCCTCTCTTAATCCTTTTTCTGTGCTTTGTTCATTACCCGATGATGGGGCAACCTGTCGCGGGCCAAAAAAATTCTGCTCGGCCTCCTAGATTCCGTCATGGTTTATGGCTGGTGAATGACTGGGGAGGGAATTTAACGGCTTTCTGCCGTGGTGTTTCCATTACTTAGCAATACAATGGAAATCTGAAAAATATTGTCTTCATGTAAATCTCGAAAATATGCCAGCTTCCGAGGTTCGTAGTCCTCAATGTCTGCCACTCAGGTCCATGTGGTGTCAGCCTCCCCAGGTTGGAGGTATATCCTCAATACAGGTTGCTCCTGCGGTCTATGCAAGTATGTATGATCCCCATATAGGTAGGCCATCCTTGCCTCAACTACAGTACACTACCTCTGCCAGCCTTCTTGGTCTTTGCCAACTCATCTTTCAAGATGTGACTCCTATCCCCAGAACGGCTCCCATCTCCATCAAACAGATTATCGGCATTCGCTACCGGCATGGTACTCTCAGTCCATTTCCACAACTTTTGCAGTTCTGGGTCAAGCGAGCCCTCCATAGCATCAACGACCTTGTCTCCGATCACAGGGAAGAACTTGAAAGCGTGTCCACTGCCACCCGTCGCAAGGAAGAGTCCATCGTAGGCAGGGTGATATGAAATAATAAAGTCACCCTTAGGTCTGTTCATTCACCAGTCATCCATCTGTACTATTCACAAAGAAAAGAAAAAAGATCCAACTTACGTATCGGTATACCAACATATCCGTGTATCAGCAAACGGTCGGTCCGCAAACCGTGGCAGCAGCTGCTTCAATGCTACCCGGAACGCCTCCTCTCCCTCCAACGGCACTGGCAGCCCTACCTCAGGAAGACTAACCTGCATCGTCTCTCCAGCCGCACCGGGTACAGGAACAGTAGTCGGGTTGCGGTAACCGTATGCATGGCGCGCAATCTTGAGCAAGTTATTCCGCGGCGGGATGATGAAGATGCCCGTCGCGAAGTTCAGAATAGTCGGCAGGTTCTCCAACTCGCGCTGCTCGGCGTTCGATATGCGAATATAAGCGAGCGTCTGGCCAGTTGCGACAGCCTTGCCGCGCAGATCAACCAGCTTGGGTGACCATGCGCCTGTTGCGAGGACGACCAGATCAGCTGTGATCGTAGTGCCATCAGCCAGGGCAACACCGGTAGCCCGCGGTTTAGGAGCAGATGTGTCGTACAAGACACGCTCAACATGGCCCGTGCGGAAAGCGACTTGGCCCTCGCGCTCGAGCTGGTCTTTTGCAAAGCGAACACTGGCTGCGGCATCCGACCAGCCAGAGCCCCAGTTCACATAACCACCAGCAACATCAAGGTTCTCACCATATGGCGGGACGACACGAAGAGCATCCTCTTTAGCCGGGAGAAAGACGACGTTATCGCCCTCGATGCGGCGCACATTGGCATAGCTCTTGAGCGCATACTCCTTGGCGCTGACACTGTCTGCAGGGTACACTAGTAGCAGGCCATTCTGTGTGTAGCGACCCTCACGGCCCCATTCTGTACTGCGCCAGCGCTGGATCGCGGCATCCGCGAGCTTGGCGTAGGCAGCATTTGCATAGTCTGCTCGCACAATGCGCGACGTGTCCACGGATGAACCATGCGGGTTCGGGATCGTGGGTGATGCCTCGATCAACGTAATCTGCGAGGCTGGGTGCCGCTTGCTCAGCGATTGTGCCGTGGACACTGAGATATGTTAGTGGGGTATCGATCCGGGGTTGAAATGGATGCGCTCGCGCTTGCATGGTTACTTACGGCCGAAAACTCCACCTCCAACGATCAAGATCTTTGGCGGAAGTGCCATTTCGATTAAGGGTCTTTGTTATGTATATTTGAGAGTATCTAGTGTGGGTGCGATAAAGTGGTCTAGGGGTGATTTGATAGTTTCCGATAACAGCCGTCTACTTATCTGACTCGCTCCGACTGTTCTCCATTTTATCCCGAGCTAGTCGGCACCGGGCCTCACTCAGCCTGGTTGTATAAGAGGTTAGAAGCTCTATACAGGAAGCGAGCACGAAGACAGGATTTTCCAAGTTGGCCTCTCTCCGCTACTCCCGCCTTTCAATGCGCCCTTGAAATTTTCAGGCGCCATCTCGCTCCATCGACATCGGGTGCCGAAAAACAGTCGGTTGACTATCTGAAACACCACTGTTTCTACTACTTCCAAACACTCTGCCTATCAGAGAGAACTCTGGAGGCTGTCTGTCCGCACAGCGCTGCGATGAACGCACCCCGGTTAGGAAGAGCCTCCTTAAGGGCCATCAGGCCCATCAGGCCCACGGTCCCCTCCAAAAGCGTCCAAAGCCAAGCACCTCGACCAAACAAGCGAACGTATGTCTAGTCTGCTTCAATTTCTAGCACTTCAAACATTAACCAGCCCTCGCAGTGCCAAACCACCACCAGCGCGCAAACAATTCGACCCAGAGCTCAAGCGCTTCCAAGAACGCTTCCAAACCAAAGAAGCGCAATCCAAACCCTATGGTGGCATCCCTCCAGGCGTACTGACATTTCTGGGCATTTCAGCCCTGGCAATAAGCACATACTGCGGCTACCTGTACGCGTCTTACCAGCGCCAGGTATCCAGAGGACAAGCACTAGATGTGCCGACAGACGTCTCAGACCGCTACAACACCACCGCGCCGACCTTTGACGCAGATGTCGAGCTCTCCGAAAAGGCCATGGGCTTGGGCGCCAAGCGTGCTGACCTCGTCCGCATGGCGCGCGGGAATGTCCTCGAGGTTAGTTGCGGCACGGGGCGGAACTTGGAGTACTACAATCTGGGCGAGCGACGCGGTGTCGACAGCGAGGGTCATGCGGCGGTGGTTGGATGTCGCAGTTTGACATTTGTGGATCTCAGTCCGCAGATGGTGGCTATCACGAAGGAGAAGTTCGAGGCACTCTGGCCGGAGTTTAAGCGGGTGGCGTTCCGTTCGCAGGATGCTGGGAGTGTTTCTGTCGAGTTGAAGGGTTTCGGACGGTCTCCTGGTTCGAAGGAGGGCGAGTACTATGATACTGTTGTTCAGACGATGGGTCTATGCTCGATGCCGGATCCTGTGGGCACGTTGCGGCATCTGGGTGAGATTACGGAGCCGAAGCGCGGGCGGATCTTGTTGTTGGAACATGGACGGTCGCATTACGATTGGCTGAATCGTATATTGGACAATTTGGCTCCGACGCATGCGGATCGGCATGGGTGTTGGTGGAATCGTGATATCGGGGCTATTGTCCGTGAGAGTGGGTTGGAGGTTGTAGAGGAGAAGAGGTGGCATCTTGGGACGACTTGGCGGTATGTGTTGAAACCGAAGCATAACTAGTTCTGTTGGGAGTTTCCAAGGTTGGTAGGGACTTGTTGTGATGTGCTTTTAAGGTTGGTGTTGAAACTTTTGACTGTATATATCTGGGAACTGGAACTGTATGAATATTGTAGCATAGACTGAATAATCTGATCTTCGATCATCCTCAAGATCTGCCCTCGTCTCTGTAAACTCTCTTTATTCTAGCTACAAGCTGCTGGGATCTGCTCTTCACCGATAAGAAACTGAGCTGGAAATTTTGGTGTTCAAAAGCGCTAGATGAGGCTGAGCTGGCTCGGTAACTATGTTGGAGAGAGGGGAGGCTTTTAGACTCGAACTAATACCTAGGTATATTGTATTATATTAGGAAGGCCTAAGACAGCAAGCTTTGCATGCTGCGCATTCAAATTCAAAAACCACGATTGCCATCAGGGCTAGATACTAGGATTGAGAAACCAACGGTGCAGAAAATAGATTGATCACTGACTGATAGATAAGAGTCAAGTCCGGACAACCTTGGAAGTAAGACCTACTTAAGTGTTACCTGAGTCTCACTTATGTCTTATTAGAACTTCTTTTTCAGACCAACCGAGTAATAAGCCACAAGGGGGTGAAATTCCGAGACATTGAGAGATAGAGAGAGATTGGATAGCTTAGAAATGACTGCTTATATAAGAGTATATTCTACAGCGAATGTTATCGTGTTGGAACCCTTCTTGTGATTTACTTCCTGTTTATATATCACAGAAAAAGTTTTGAGCTGGAAGGGATGCAGGCCATCAAGATCAGCCATTGTCTAACACAGTATCAAAGGGCAGCCAATGCACATCGATAGCATTAACAAGCAACCTCCAAGTCAATCGAAATTGAATGCTGGTTGGGTTGACCGATATTTCTATCTGTTGTCGCAGTCTGACAAGTGCGGGGCCATATCTCTCTGAAACGACAACAAGCACCGAGTACAAAGACTGTTTCAAAAATAAGATTCGATGTAAGTAGGGAATGGCATGTGTAAGTACAGTTGTAGGCCCGAAACAACGGAGAGCTTATCGTAGATGACCCTGCTCAGGACTAGCCACCCTGACAACCTGTTTATGGGTCAGAACCCTGGAAGACAGGGTTTCCAATCAGACAAGCGCAGTCAATTAACCATTGGAAAAGTGGAATGGAGGGGCGGGTTAACACACCCGGTCGAATAACCTGCCTCGGTTCGCAAATGACAGGCGCGGATGCGAAGCCCTTCCAATCTACGCCGATAAACTAATGCACGTTGCAGATCCTCTGCAGGGATATATCTCTATGTCTTGGATGTAAGCGGTTTTGTTGGCCCGAGAATCCCATGGGGGTGGGCTTTCACCACGATATGCGGGGTCGCCGATGGGCTATGTAAGGACTGCGTCAAAGACACTTGCAAGGTTGATGTTAAGGTAATGTACGAATGTACATTGTGCATGGCTAGTGGATGTCAATGCGAAACAAGCAGAAGTTTGGAGATAATTACACTACGCATGGCAGCTCTAGTTATGTACTCTGTATGTAAACCCTTGACGCAGCGGTCGCAAGATCGACCCTATTGAAAAGTGTAAGAGTAATAGGATACTCGTATGGAGATATGGAGAGATTAGCAACGTCCGTTGCTGCATACTATGCTGGGCGCAGTTCGTGTATCTACAGATTAATATGGGGACGTTTGATGATGTTGTAATGCGATAGATCGGGTTATCTGATTTCTCCTTTCGGCCGACGAATTCAAACAATGGGCTGATGGAAAGAAAGTGTCGGGTCCCATGGTTGAGTGTTCGCCCGGGGAAAGGAACGCAAATGAACGATGTCATGGAGAGGGAGTTAGATCATAGCCGTATTGAGGGGCCTGGAAAGGGATTGGGGAATACGGAGTAGATAGATTGGAATGATCTTCCATGGCGAGACCTGCATGCAATGCTTGCACCCGCGCCCTTGCTGCGTGCCAAGATCAAAAGGAAGCTATGATGTATAGGATACGACATCTCTTAAATTAGGGGGGCAGAGTATATCAGCGCGGTGACCTCGGGTGCTACAGGGAGTTGGCATCATATCGACGATGGTTTCCCTCCTCTGATGGCATCATCTCTTTTTGGAGAATCCATTACAAGCTTAGGTCGATAGTGTAGGTAGTTGGATGAGTAGAATAGATTCGAATGTATAGTTCAAGACACACCATAGACCTAGCTAGAGTACTCGTAGATACATGGCCAAGTTCATGCATCATCAGTGGCGAGGCTCCTGTCTTCCCCCGAGACGCTACTGCGAGCATCCTGTACTAGCGCTTAATACGTTACGGTACTTTATACCTCGTCCCATCGATTCGGCTGGGGATCCGCACTATTGTGGATTCACTGTGGGCGGAGTGGACTGGATGTGGGCCGAAGTGGACTTTGTCTTTTGTAAACGGCGACGCTAGGGATCCTTTTTGGGAACCGGTGTTTTCGTCCGGGACTCTCGGGTTGGTTTGTTATGATTCTCGAGGTGATCACTAGGTGATGCGTCAATCATATCTATGTACATCTAGTGTCCCCAAAGAGATGTGGATTGTCGGTGTCGGAGGCGGTCAACTTGCAGGCGACTGGTCACCCGGCAACCGAACAGATCTGGTCGAGTATGTATGTACTACCTGCACAGGATAGGATTACAGTATATGCACCGCTTACTGTCGGAGGAGTTCCCCAGCCCTACACCAATGGGAAGATTGCATTATTCACTTACATTGTTTGTGATTAGTCCTGGGCGATGTATCCGGGTCTTCAATGGAGCCTGCTGGGGAGGGCCGGAGCTGGGTCACCCAAAATGGAGATGAGACACATGGTTGATCTCCACCTACCTTTTCTTTTTGCCTCCCAGTGCCCTGGTATGCCACTCCAGCCGAGGTTGGAATGGAGCGCAGCAACTAACGAATTATAGGCATGGCATGGCGCGTTCTGGGATCCACTGAACAGGAATGGAAAATTTTTGATCTTTTTGCCCCTGCATCTAGGCGGTGTGGTCGATGGTATAGGTATAGGTATAGGTATAGGGATCGGGATCGGTATGGGTGTAAGTGTACTTCGTACATATATATATGTAGCTGTATATGTGCCCTGGCCTGGTGGTGAAAGGCTTATCGAACCCGAATAACGGACGAAATCCATGGGTGACCAGCCGAAGAGGCGTAAAGGAAAAATCGACAGCGCAGAAACTCCCGATGACCCAATCAGCGCGATATCAATTCCGATGGCGCGTAATGTAATTACGGGAAAATAACAGCAAAAGAGAAAAAAAGTAAAAAAAAGAACAAAAAAAAAAAAGATTGTAATTCGCCCCAAAGCAAAAAAACATCTCGTCGCATCTCATATGCGCCCCTTCTTCTCTCTCGATTCTCATCCTTCCCATCTTCGCCCCCCCTTTTCAAAATAAAATCAAATATATCCAAAGCTTTGTACGGAGTATTGTTGTATTATTTTATTCTTATTGTGGTTTTTACTTTATTATTATTCTCTCTTCTCTCTTCGTTGATTCCCTCCTTTGTCTCTTTGTTTTCGACATCATCACCATGCCTTACAATACCCGTCGCAAATCACTCTCCCTCCCGTCGTTAGGCATCCATCTACCCAATTCTTCGCGCCGCTCTCCCTCCATTTCAAAAGGCTTGACCGATGAGCTTCCGCCTTCTAAGAAAGTTAAGCGGTCGCATCACTCATTATCGCCTGAGCCCAGGGAGTCTGCTGTGCGCGCTGGTCGGCACGGGGCTCTCGAGCGCACCCCACCACCCTCGCCTCTGGATGCGCGCTCTGCACCCAAGATTGATACCGAGGGCATTAATGATGATATCGTGGTCACCGTGATCGACCAGCTGGAGAAGACTGGGAATCGCCCGCATCTGGTGAAGGAGCTGGCTGCCGTTCTCGTTGCCCTAAATGCAAATATCGCCAAGTACGTTTTGCTCTCCAATCCCAAGGTCGCGCAAATGCTAACGTACTGACCAGTTCCGCGAATCCCGCTGCTCTTCTTTCCTCCCGGCTGGCAGCCTATATGAAGCGCCCTTGGACGGCTCTTGCGCCGTGCCCTATTGCCAAGGAGCTTGTCTTAATTCATCCTCGCAAAGTGTATTATTATCTGACGACCTTTCCGCGTCAGCCTATTCCAGAATCATCCGACGACTTGGTGTTGGGCGTCGACGGCAAGCACATCACCCCGAGCGTGTCGAGTCTCGATGAGGACGAGCAAGCCGCGATTCGGGAGCGCAGCCCCAGTCCCGAAGTGGACCTCTCTTCCCTCGACTTTGAAGAGCATGAGGATAACTTGGAAGGTCCCGCAGGCCGGGGAACCTCTATCGACCAGTTTTCGGACCCTTCCAGCCACAGCCGCCTGATGCATTCTAATCGCGCGGCATCTCCGCCCCTGGAGGGCGACGAGAAGGAGTTTACTCAGACCGCCAGTGCGGTGCGTGAGCGCGCCTCGGAGGAAAAAGCGCAATCGGAGCGTGCCATTTCCGTCCTCTCCGAAAGCCTTCGTGGCATGGACGAGGATATGAGCAACACCGATTCCCCCATGAACGGTGGCTCTATGCCTCCTGCTTCCCCTATGAATGAGGAGGAGTACAGTGATTATTTCTCTCACATCAATCCCGCGGAACATTCCCAGGATCTGGATGAGGCTGCCGTCGCCACCCTCTTTGGCACATCACCTTCGCCTTCTCTCACCTCGGTTGCATCGTCGGTCTCGTCTGGCACGAGTGTTATCGATGCCGGCGTGGATGATGAGGAGCGGACTGTCGCTCTTCCGGCTGTTCCACAGATCAGTCTTCCGGCTGACCCTGATGCCGCTCCGGTATCAACTCTTAAGCGGTCTCTTGATATGTTGAACAGCGGTCTTCCAAACGTCGTCGACCTGAAGATGTCTGATCTGACCGAGTCTCATGAGAAGCTCAGTCTGGGACCCCGTGCTTTCAGTACCCTGAACCACGAGCCCATATTTGACTCCTGGAGAGAGCTGCAGGACCCGGAGTCCGTGGAGGTTGACGAGCTCGATGAGATGTTTGGCGAAATCTGAACTTTCGTACCTCTCTTCCTCGTGGTTTCCGGTCTGCTCTCCATACGTGCTTTCATCATTCCCACTTATGTCTCTCCTCTCCACTCTCGGTTGGCTTGAATGCTATACCATGGTCGTTATACCCATACCCTACTCCTTGAACTCTGTACATGTCGGCTCTCACTTCGCCGTGCTCTACTCTTTTTTGATAATTCCTTCTTCCTGTACATATACATCTGTTGATTTTTTTTTTTTTAATTTTCGGTATTGCCCTGGATGGGTACTTAGGTAGAAGGGGGATATGGGAAATTAGGGAAATTACTGGGTTACTCCAAGGGCAAAGAAAAGCGACTTGATGACTTTCCGAATGCAAATGGCGTTTCACAATTTGTTCAACCATGGAAATCGTGAACCATGATATCTTAGTAAGCCTGCCCGTCGCGACAAAGTGCAGGCCGTAACATTAAATCTCGACTTGTAATCTCCGCCACTTTTGTTTTGCATTCACTCTCTATTACTGAATGCCCTAACGTCTTTGAATCTTCATGGGCTTTTAGTCGAAGCCGATGTACCGGCTCCTCTTGCTGCCAACCCGACCGTTGGAGCCGAATCGCATCAAGTCGCAGTCGCAGAACGCCAAATTTGGGTCGCTTGCATACCGAGACCACTCATCGACTTGGGTACCCCCTACGATACTGCGACCACGACGATGGGAGATGCGCCTCAGAACCCCCCGGCTGAAGGGCTCGCCAACCAAAAAAAGTTGCCGACCGTCCAGGTGGAGGGTATACCAGCGCCAGCATCGATTGCAGAATCCACATCGACAATGACCAGGAACGAGCCCGGTGTGGTCCGCTCAGAGACCAAGAATCCTGCCAAAGTTGCTATCCCCCGCCAACGCTCGGGGGCCGCCCCGCGCTATAATCGGCGGGTCCCTCGGGCCTGCGAATCTTGCAGGTCGCGCAAAACGAAATGCAGTGGCGACACCCCGGTCTGCCGACAGTGCCGGGAACTGAGGGTGACTTGCCATTATCCCGAGGGATGGAAGGAGCGAACGAAGAAGTAGGTGACGTTGCGCTCATCTTGATCCTTTCAAGTCGGCGGAGAGACAGTTATAACTAACTCTTGGCAATCTACTAGGCAAGCTGAGAAACTATCCGAAAAAGCACAAGAATATGAAAACCTGTTGAAAGACTTGGGATCCTTTGTTGAGACTCGCGCTGCAGACCGGATCAGGACCTTGCTGGAGAAGGTTCGTACCTTTTTTTTCCCGCCCTTTGATCACACAGCTTGTTTGGTTGCTGACATCTCCATCTGTAGCACGGTCAGGACCAGGACTACTCGTCGAACAATTCCCATTCGGTCACCCCCCAGGATGACATGCAAGATGATGCACCAGACGGGGACGACGTTAGTATGCCCTCATCGATTGGGTCATTGGAAGCGATCGATCGCGTGGAAGAAGACTTGAACCGGACTGAAAACTCCCGAGCAACAGGCTTTATGGGAAAAAATTCGGAAATCACTTGGATGCAGCGTCTCCAGAGAGAAGCAGAGCATCGTTCTCGAGGGTTGCCCGGGTCGTTAGAGCCAGGACAAAGCAGACGAAAGGATGAAGATCTGTCCCTTCATGCCGTGAATTACCACTTGGACGATATCGACATCTCCGTGGCCACACCGGTAGAAATCTATGGCTTGCCTCCCCGCGAGCACGCCGACCAACTTTTTGATGATTACTTACGAACTGTTCACCCGTTCTTCCCTATCATAAACCGGCCCCTTTTCTGCGCGCAATATAAGACTTTCTTCGAAAGCAACGCGCAGCCGGGTGATAAGTGGCTTGCTATCTTGAATATGATTTTTGCCATCGGTGCAAACCATGCCCACCTGATTGAGGCACCGTGGGCCGGGATTGAAAATGACCATTTCGTGTATCTGACCCGCGCCAGAATTCTGAGTATGAACGGCAGCGTACTGTTCAGTCACCCAGATCTGCAGCAGGTCCAAGTTGAGGGGCTGATCTCCTTCTACCTCCTTTCATCAGATCAGATCAACCGGTAAGAGCACACAACAATTTATGCATTGGGTTCAAATCTAACATCTCTTCCCTAGGGCATGGAGGATGTCGGCTCTGGCTGTGCGGTCCGCCATTACCCTCGGCATCAATATGAAGAACACCAGTCGAACAACCCCAAATATCTCCAAAGAAGCTCGCTATCGAGTCTGGTGGTGCCTCTATACATTCGAGAACTTGCTTGGGATCATGACTGGCCGGGCAACTTGTATCGCGGATGGAGTCTGCACAACACCACTACCTCTTCCATTCGAAGAGGAAGAACTGTCGGAGCCTACCGCTGCCGAAGTTCTCAACAATACGCACCTTCGGGATGAGCGTATCAACACGGTGATGGCGAGCGCGTGGGTACGGCATATGCCACTCAGTCCGACAGGAGGCAAAGAAACCGCCGATTACTCTCGTGCACGAGAAAACTCATGGGTGAAAAGCCTGCCACCTAACTTTGGGCTCACCTATCTTTACCACTGTGACCTGACGGTAATCAGCCAGGAGATTGTGAACAAAGTATACTCGGTGGACTGTGTGATGGCGCCATGGTCACATATTGAGAATCGCATTGGTGAACTTAGATTCCGGTGCGACCTCTGGTACCGAAGTCTCCCGAGCATCCTTGACTTCACCAAGACGAATGAGGACAGCCCCGAGATCCTCCGCAGCAAGCTGGCTTTGGCGTTTCACTACTACAGTGCACGAATCACCCTGGGCCGGCCATGCCTGTGCCGGCGCGATGCGCAAAAAAAGAAGCCGACCGACAGATCGACCTTCAGTCACGATATGGCCGTGCTCACGCTGGAGTCGGCCATGCGCATGCTTGATCTCGTCCCGGACGAGCCAAACGCCGTCCAGCTCTACCAGGTCTCCCCTTGGTGGTGTATCCTGCACTATCTCATGCAAGCAGGCACGGTCCTCCTTCTCGAGCTATCCTTCGGAAGTGTTCACATGCCTGATGACGAGAAGAACTTCATCTTATATGCCAAGAAGGCCACCCGGTGGCTCTACGCAATGTCCGAGCACAGTGTTGCGTCGCGCCGCGCCTGGCAGCTGTGCGATATCTGCTTGCGGAGACTGGCAATTGGGATGGAATTCGATGTCAGCGACATGCCCATAAGCACCTATCAAACAGCGCCCACGTCCACCCTGGACTGTACCGATCCGGGCCAACACCCCGGCCAGGCTCTCAACACAGAGCGACCCGGATCGCTGAGGACGGACTCTGCCGGGTACTGGGGTGCTTACTTCGAAGATCTGAGCCTGAATGGCCACACCAGCCCGATCGGCCAGATCACCCAGATTCCACAGGTCGGCCGGAGCAACTCCAGCGACCACCTTGAGAACAACTTCCCCGATGTGCCTACGTCCGACCCTATGGCCCTATGGACCGTCGATGGTACGATGGGGGACGACATGTACTTCCCGTATGATCCCATCAGCGGCGAGTTCATCCGCAGCTTCTTCCCTGCTAGCCATGAAGAAGAGTCGTTCTGGGGCCTTGAATAAATGTCCATGAAGCAAATGACAAAAAACGAGGAAAATCAATCAAAAAATAACGTCCTGCGATGAGTCAAGAAACAACGAAGCACGAATCTCAGTTGCTTTTCACCTAAATCCATTTACTTTACCTCCATCCTATTCTTCACCTCCTCCACACCACCTAACACTGTCTTTGAGATTCATTGCTTATCAAGATGAGAATCGGCCCGGATACATACATCTTCTCACACTTTTATCTTTTTTATCTCCTTCCACATGCTACATGTCTCATGATATCTACTCAAAGAATCATTTGAATGGGTTACATCGGCAGGACCGAAAGCGCTGTGATAGAAATGAAAGGGGTTAGGGAGCATTGAGGCTGAAAGTGGAGGATCCAAGATTCCAGGGTTAGAATCAAGGCGTTCGGTGCTATTTCCTGATTCGAATAAGTCTCGACAGGAACGGAACTTGGGATCACAGACATGATGTGTACAATATCTTTCAATTGCATCGCTTATGAGAGGCGGCTTTTTGCTTAGGTTTCAACATTATCGTGAATTACAGGTACTCATTCCGTTTCATTTGAATATTTATCGTATTTCATTCCACAAGTCTTGAGCCTTAGGTAGCAAGATCGATTCTAGATAATACACGTCCACCGAAAAGAGAAGGGGGGTATATACATTTTTGTGCCAAAACAAAACAAGGTACTGTACATGTCGAGCTCAGGGATACTCCTGCGCAGGTGCCAGCCAAGAATCCATGAAAGGATCATTCTTGAGCTCCTCCGCCACGTCTCTGACCCGTTTCGCCGCCTTTCGCTCGTTCCGAATATCATGAACATTCACTCGCCTGCTCAAGACACCACGAGCACGCAGGCGGGCCATGTGGCCTGGGATGTCGGCGTCAATCTGGTCTTCGGGGATGCGGGCGCAGAGATACTTGGTTACGCAGAAGTCGAGCGCGGCTTCGGCCTCTGAGGCAGGTGGGCTTCCACCATCTGCGCTGAGGTATCGGTAGAGATGTCGGGGGACTTCGATTCGGTAACCATCCCCAAGGAGGTGTTCTGTAGGGGGAGATGGGGATGAAGGTGTTTGGTGGGACATGTTCAAGCGCTCTGTCTCGAACTCTTGAAGCGCGGCTTGGGCGATGATGCGGATGCTGTTCAGGTCTGGAATTACTGCTTTGCGTCGAACTTCGGCTTGCCACGCCGGATTGAAGGTTGGGTCGCCCGTGCGAGAATAGATTTCTGGGCGTGTTAGGAGTCGCGACACGCCGCCTTCTTGCTGGAGGGATACCGCTGGGCTTGGAACATCCTGGCACCATTTCTTGAATAGTTTTATGCCGAATTTGCTGCCGTGGAATTCCACTGCGGCAGCGAGGATATTGTTGAAGGCCACGGAGGGAATGTACTGCAATCGGTGGCGGCTTTTGAAAGCTCGCTTGAACGTTACCTGCTTCATAAGATCCGCCATTGGATCAGGCAGCGTTGACAACACCTGCTGGAGACGCCGGAGAACCCTCCCTTGGAAGTCGGCGACCGGGGGGTTCTTGCTGGGCTTCGTGTTGAATTCCCCATCAAAAAACCGCAAGAGTATGTCTTTGGCGGCTTGGAGGCTCTCCTTTTCCTTTTTCTCCACAGCGACTCCGCTAGCCTGCTTCTGCTTAATGGCTGCATCCATTGTCATGACCTTTGCTGCCAGCAAGGTAAGATTGTGGAAGCCCCAAGATTTCAATCTGAAATCGCGCATATAGCTCAGCGTCAGGCGCACACGGGTCCAGTCGGCTACTGAGATGTGGAAATTCACTAGACACTTAAGCGTGTTCACAGAAAGTGGCAAGGCCAGGGAAGTAATGACCTTTTCACAGAGCACGGGGTCTTTGGTGGCAGTTGCGAATCGTAACAGTGCTGGCGCCAGCATTTGGTCGCCGTATAAGCTTTCAGGAATGGAAGGGCCATCTGGGTCGTAATTGAAGAGCAACCATTTTCCAAATCCATACGCACGGCTCGCAGTTGCCAACTCTATCAATTCGACCATTGTCGATTTGGATATTCCTGGCAGAGAAGACTGGTGGTGTATCTTGGGATTAGATGATTGGGCACCGTCGAAAAACTGGAGATCCGCAGACTCGGATCGGCTCATATTTTCGAAGAATGCTTGGATATGTCGAGCCTTACTGGCATCAACAATGTTCTGAAGCCAAGCGAACTGGTAGAAAGAGCGACTAGCTTGACGCTGGTGAGCAAACGCATTGATATTGTATTCTACCAGGCCCGAAATGGCTGCTGACTCGTCATACAGCTGAGACCTTGTCACTTTATCAAGTTGCTGCTCCGAAGTATCCCAGCCTGGTTGCCATGGTGGGACCACGCTTTGAGTCGATCGCAGTACCTGCTGAAATGCGACCGGGTCCTGGTTGGGCTCTATAAAGCCCGATTCGAGCATTCGCGTCATATGCCAGTTTGTCGACTTGTTTGTCGGTCGAAGGTCATCTTTGGGCCCGGAAGGGTCGAGGAGTTCATTTAGGGGAGCCTCGAGTTGGAGCAGCTCCGAAGGGGAGGCTCCGTAAAACCCGACTCCGTTATAGGCTTTGTCGTACAGAGTGTCTCGCAAGCATGCAATAACCTCCATGCTTATGGTCTTTCTGCCCAGGCCATTGAACGGAGGTTTGTTACGTCCCTTGAACACATCAGGAGGACCTTTGTTATCCGGGCGTCGCCAGGATTGCTCCGCACTGATGTTCGTTTGTTGCACCACATCAAGAGCTCGGGACAGAGGTTCCCAGCTCTCGACTTTCCATTCATTGTCGCCCTTCCGCTTCTGCATGGCTTTAACCAGCAGGGCACCTTGTTTTGCATACCCATGCTCAACGCAACACCAAAGGATGAGCTCAAACCAAATTTCCGGACCAAGCTCTCGAAATTCCACAGGAAAGGGCAGGAATGGAGGGTCTTCCCCTGCTTCGGTGGCCGCCTTTGTCACTGCGGACTCATGCTCCAACCATGCTGCATCGGACAAAACTGTCATTATATGGCTTGAAAGCAGATGGAGCCCGGGGGGACGACATGTTGGTTCGTGGGAGTTGCTTGGTTGATATTGGTATAATCTGTCAGAGATCAAGCCCAGATTATGCATGCGAGCAAGAAGGCGGAACACGCAGGACATTGCAGCCTTGGATTCTTCCGGGGAACGATCTGCTGCAGCCAGAGCTAATGATCCAATATTGTATAATAGTTCCCCCAGGTACCGGTCACAGAGGCCCTGCGCTGCAGGTCTCATTGTAATAGCATCGAGAGAAGTGGTGTCTGATGTCGGAAGCGGTGCGACACGCCGATCGAAGCCCGCCGCCCGGGGGCCTGTGAGTCGGTGCAGTGACTTATCCGCAGACCAGTCGAAGGTTGGCGTCAAATGCTGAGGGATCTGGAAAGGCCTGATAACCTCATAGGCGTCGATAAATAGGCTCAAAAGCGCGTGCACTGTAGACCACTGCTTCATATTAAAACCCAAATGAGTCAAAAGATCCAGGGAAGCATGTGTTCTTGATGCCCACAAGACCCCCATCAGTTTTTGCGCCCGGTCGATCTCCTTCTTGTGTTGCATGAGCGAAACACGAGGTTTCTGCGGATCCGCGGGCTTCCCGGATCGTGGCGGCGGCCGACATTCCAGCAGGAATGGTATCCATGCTTCGACAGAGAATCTCTTCTCGGATTGAATGGGAGATCCCGGAAAATCATTGTACGAGGTGATAAATCGGTGTTCTTCGTCGGTAAGAATCCCGCGTGTCGACGAGTCCCGAGTCTGGGTTCGAAGCGCTAACGGAGGACGGGCGAGTAACGCAGTCATCGGCCGGCGGCCAACTCGTAAAAGCCGGCCAGGGCACAAGCACCTCCTCATGACAAGGAGGCGAGCCTCGTGAGAGGCACCTGCGGAGGAATCTCGGTCTCAGTGGGCGAGAAATTAGGTATGGCGTGGTGCATATCGGATCGGTCATGAATCGCACATGTCGCGGAGGTTCCCAGAGGACCAGTCCCGTCCAATACCGCACCCGAAATCAGCTCACGGCCGGATTAAATCGTCAAGGAAAGAGTTGTCGATTCGGAGGAAAACGAGCGCGACAGGAAACTGGAAATTTGGATGCTGAGTCATCGAGTACAAGGTGCAGCCAATCAACGCAGCCATATTTACTTCGATCTGAATATCCCCATCAGCTTATACAAAAACAGAGAAAATGAAGGAGAACAAGTTTTGTAAACGAGGTCTAGAATCGCTAGTTTGCTTATGATGTTGTACAAGGTGACACATAACAGTCCAGCGCCCGGTGCAACGGTGCCAGCAGCTGTGGCATTGTCCGTTCAAGGAAGAGAAACCTTAAAGAATGCTTGCGACTCGAATGTCTATTTTCCAAAGGCTCCAAATCCTCTTTTCATTACCTATAGTCATCTTCAATGTACTGGATGTTGCCTGCCCATGTCTGCTCGGGAATATCCCTCCCACCTAATCCACGCGATGAGGCCGAACTCATCATCGCCGTGACCCAAGGCTTCCTTGCAGCGCTAAGCACAAAATCACGAGTCGACTTTGAAAAACACTGTGTTCGAGCTGGGGGAATGTCTCTTTCGCCTCCGTCGCCAATTGCACCACGTTTCTGCACTATCGGGTCTTTCATCGAGCATGTAGCCACACTCAAAGACGAGATCGACGAACGGATCTGGGATCCTGAGGTCAAGGTGCACGAGGAAGGGAATCTGGCTACAGTGTGGGCACCGTTTCGAGCCAAAATCAATGGCGTAGTAGACCATGTGGGTGTCGACCTTTTCGTGCTTCATAAGTTCAACGGAGAGTGGAAGGTCACCGGGTTGGCGGATTCCTGTCGACGGCCGACCGAGGAAGAGAAAGAGATGGAGTAAGTTGGGTTTTATATGAAATCATGTATTAAGGTTATAGTCATTCGCGTGGACTGCAGGCTATGGTATACAACACTTTCCGTATAACTGAACCAGCAGCCACAGTAGTACAACTTCACCTAGTTCATAGAAGGCATATCAGACCTGGATAGGGCGCATCTGGTGAGCGTGGATGCGTTCAAACTGCTCGCCGCCCTGATCCGAGGGAAACTCAAATTAAGGAACAGTTACGGGGTTGTCCCGCGATTGCGCGTCTTTCAAAAATTTGTAAAATAGCAAGTAGCAGACAATTGCTCGGGGTATTGTACACCAGATCATGGAGCGGCTCAATTAAAGTGATACCGACGTAGAAAAACCAACACCAACACAACCAACACGCCTATTTCATCACTCATGAACACATTATAGCTCTTCCTCCTCAGACACGTCGCCTCCCAGCTCTTGCTCCACTTCATCCACCACAAAACTCTCGTAATCCTCGAGGCCCTTCTGAACGTGCACCTTGAAGCGAATGACATCGTTGAGCATCGCCTCCACGTTGGTGTGAAGTTCCTCGCGGAGTGCATTCGCCCGAAGCGTGAGCTGCTCATATTCGATGTTGGTATTCATCTCACGCTGCTCCATCAATTGGACGCTGTCGCTAAGAGTCGCCCGCATCTTGGCAAGCTCCTTCTCCATCTTCTCGATCTGGGCGTCGGATGCCGTCTTTTGAGTGGTGGTAATTTCCTTGGTGCGCTCGAATTCCTCCTCCGCCGCTCGGCGCCGGTGTTCCAGCGCCTCAACCTCGCTGCGCTTCTCGTCCATAGCCTCCTTAATGTTGTCGAGTAGATTGCGACGGTCGAGATCATCATCGATGGCCTTTTTTCGGCGCTCGTTGATTTCCTTGCGGAGCGACTGCAGGCTGTTGCGGACCGTACTTCGAAGGTCTAGATTCAGCAGATGCGCCGGGTGGTAGCCAGTGAACGGCTCGGCCAACAGACGATCACCCTCCGTTGAAATCCGGCTGGATGGACCGCCAATCTGGCTCGTAGAGAAATTGTTCTCGTTGACATTTAGACTAAGCTCGAAGGCTTGGCCCTTGGCATTCTCCGCGGATTCGGGAATCAGGCTGTTTTGGTAGCCGAGAGAGTTGTACGCCTTCACGAGATGTTCTAGATCCTCCAGCTTTTGGCTGGCCTCTGCCTCCTTCTCCATGACACGAGCGTGGGTTTCTTCCAGGCGAGCCATGGTGTCCTCCAGACTCTTTTGAAGTCGCTCTCGTTCCGTGTTCATGCGGTCGATGTCCTGGATGGTGATTCCCTGCCGGTCGACGCTGGCCTGCAGATCGAGCCATTCCGCCTCACTCTCCTGCAGCTCGGCATCGGTCTTTTGTATTTCGGCATCAAGGAAGTTGATGCGGACTTCGTATTTCTCAATCTTCCCCTTGACATTGTTGTTGTAGTCCTCGAATTTGCGCTTGTCGTCCTCAAGGATTCGGAAATGCTTGTCCAATTTGGCCATGTCGGGCGCATTCTTCTCCAGTTCTTCGATCTGTTCCCGGAGAGCCCTGTTCTCGGCCTCCAAGGACTCCAGCTCCTGTACATAACGCTCATTCCCGCGAGCAAACTCCCGCGACATATTTTCGATATGCGGGATCAAGCGCTGCTCGGCCATATCGTCATCCTCATCTTCCCCGCCCTGAAGCCAATCGTGGTAGGCGCCAGTGAGGAAGCGGTAGATGATGCGGTCGCCGATAATATCCACACCGGCCTCGAGACAGGCCTCGTCGTAGTCACCCTCCACATAGCGGTCCATCATCTGCGCCAATTGCATTAACCAGTGCAGCATACCAAGGAAAGTCGACCAATTCTGGCCACCGACGGCCGCAATTTGCGACTTCGTGATACCCTTCTCGTAAGGATAGCGCAGCTGCTTAAGAATTGGGGGTACTTCAGAGTCCATAGCTTTCTGAAACTTGTAGCCCGGGTCAATGCGATGGTAGAGCCACTGGAAAATGTAGTTAAAATCCTTCTGGGTTGGCGAACGAAGAGTATTCTGGCCCAGAGTATGCTTCATCTCCAATTCAAACTTGTTGTGGGTCAAGTACTCCAACAACTCTTGACCAATGCGCGCCTGGTATGCTCGGTCTCGCAGCGGTCGCGGGTCCCTAGGGACTCCAGCAACGGTGGGGACTTGGGTGAAGAAAGACTGGTGGCTCATTGGCCCAGCCATGGACGGTCGCGAAAAAACACTGCTTCTGCGCTGTACATTTTGAGGAGCGGAATTGGATGACAGCGACCCGGGCGCAAAGCTCTGTCGACCGGCGCTGGCACCATGGAACATGTTACTCGAGACGGATCGGCGAACGGATGAGAGACCGGCTTCAGCACCAAAGGGCCCGCCAACGGATGCGCGCGAGAAGTTGGGCTGCTGAGGCCTGCTTGCCGAGTTCAACAGGGAATGGCGCGCGTGCTGCGATGTAAATGGGGGGTTGTTGAAGCCGATGGAGCTCGTGCGTTTCATTGCCGACGCCGGTTGCGGGATAGACGAGTAGTTATGGACGCTCCCCAGAGTCTGCAGTCCACTGTTAGCGGTTAATGACTTTGCGACGGCCGGAAGGCATTCATACCTCTCGGGGGCGCTTAATACTAAACAATCCGGTATCTTGCGACATGATGATAACAAAGCCGCGATTGCGGCAGGGAGATGAATGAGTCTCCAAATAAAAATATGTGGAAGGTGCAGAATCCCAAGTGTGGAAAGTCCAAGTGGGATACGCCGCGCAAGTTCCTCGAAGAGGAGGGGGACTGGTTTCACTTGCAACCAAAGTTTGGGCGGGCGATGTAAACAAGAACGTGCTGCTTCCACATTTGGAAGGCGGTATGAAAGACGGAAAATCAAAATGCGGTCAATAATCACGAGACTCTGATCACGGGATTTCGGTCTGGGGAAGTCTTGGCGGCCCTGAGTTCCGAGGTCCACGGCGGTTGTCGATGACGGTCGCTCCTCTGCTCGTGGTCTTTCCCTTTTGCATCTTTCTGCTGCGGTTGACCCTCTTTCATCATGGCTCCCCGTGAGGAGCTGATCGCTTCTGCTGTACGTTTATGCCGTTCCCTCTACTTCCGCTTTCGGTCGCTAACTGATGCTCTAGGTGACTTGTATGATCTATCGGCATATCGTTCGATGGTGTAATTGCTGACTTCGGACAGTTCTCCAAGACCCTTCGGTAGCATCGTCACCTATTGAGAAGAGAGTCGCATTCCTGCAATCGAAAAACCTGACGCAAGAGGAAGTCGATCTCGCCTTATCGCGAGTGGGCGAAGACCCGGCCTCCGCGGCCGCTGCTGCAAGCGCAGCGTCATCGCCACAAGGCTACCCTTCACAACAGGTCGCATATCGACCACCACCACAGGCGCCTCAGGGATATGGCTATCCCCCGTACGGTCAATGGCAGCCTCCCCCGGAGTATGTCTCTCGATGTCTGTCTTCCCGATCTTGAGAACTAATCACATGGCAGGCCCCCGAAGCGCGACTGGCGGGATTGGTTCATCATGGCAACTGTAGTGGGTGGTGTGGGTTATGGGATGTATTTCATCGCAAAGGTAACGCCGTCTGATAACTGTTTCCATTTCCTCGGGAGCTAACATACGCTTCAGCGCTATATTACTCCGTTGATCGCCCCGCCGACGCCCCCGCAATTGGAGCAAGATAAGGAGAACATTGATGAGCAGTTTTCCCGTGCCTTTGCTTTGATCGACCAGCTTTCGACCGATACTTCTGCCTTGAAGGCCGCCGAGGATGCCCGTACGGAGCGACTGGATGCCGCTCTTAAGGATGTGGAGAACCTTGTTTCAGACCTCAAGGCGTCATCACGTCGGCGAGACGACGAGACCCGTCGGATTAGTGATGAAGTCAAGTCTTTGAAGGATGCAATCCCCAAGGCCCTTGAGGGTGCCCGGGAGGGCAACGAGAACCGGTTGAAGGAGCTCGGAGGCGAACTGAAGAGCTTGAAGGTCTTGCTGGGTAACCGCCTGGGTGGCAGTGGCTCTGCTTCTCCCTCAACTGGCCGAACTCTGGGCAGCTCGACCCCAACTCCTGCTGCTATCCCTGCTGCTATCCCTGCTGCTATCCCTGCTGTTACCCCGGCTGCTACCTCTACTTCAACGGCCACCAACGGTCTGCAGCCGACCGTGACACCGGCCGAGCAGGAGCCCCAGCCTGCCGCTACTCCGGCGCCTGCTCCTCAGAACAATGATAGTCCCCTCGCGAGACTTGGTCGGTCTGCTTCTATTCCGGCCTGGCAGATGGCTGCCGCCAACCGGTCCAAGAGCAGCTCGCAGTCGAGCCCGGCCGCCGCTGATGACAAGCCGGCCGGCAATGAGCAGAGCGCTCCTCCCAGTTAAATCTCGGTGATTTAGTTTAAAGAACTTTGTATACCTCTTGACTCAGATGTATTTACCACAAGCGATATTTCCTTGATGCATAAAGTATGAAATCAGATTTTAGAAAGTAGCACATGGGGATTGCTGGGACCGATAAGAGCAGAGATAAGAGGCGCAAACCACATCGGATCTCACGATCTCACTCAGGCTCTTTCTCCCCCGACGAATGTCCCTCGATCCCAACGAAGAAATGCCATCGTCTAGTCGATCTTCTCACAAAGCGCAATCCCCGTCAGCGCGCAGTCCAGGCCGTCCCCATCACCGGAGTCGTCATGGTCATTCGCACTCTCATCGCCATCGACACCGTGATGGGTCGCGCTCGCGCTCTCCCCACCGATCGGACAGACACAAATCAGACCGTCGCCATCGCCGTGAGGATAGGGGAAAGGAGCGAGAGCAGGATCGAGAGCGGCGTGAGCGACGAGAAAAAGAGGCTCCTGTAAAGCCCGTGATTCTACCATTCCAGGCGAGGGAGCTGTCAAGGCGCGACCTTGAGGCCTACAAGCCGATGTTCGCTATGTACCTGGATATTCAGAAGGGACGGTTCATCGAGGATATGGAAGAAGGCGAGGTGAAGGGGCGGTGGAAGAGCTTTATTCACAAATGGTATGCATGAAGGGACTCCAAAGTGGCTCTTTTTCTAACGAGCGCAGGAATCGCGGAGAGCTCGCCGAGGGTTGGTATGAACCAGCCACGCTTCAGAAGGCACGCCAGAACGCAATTGAGCAGCCAGCCTTGGATCGAGAGCGTGCATCGCCCGATTATGCACGTGGTGGACGAACACAGAGGGATGTCGAGAATCTGCCCGCGGACGATGATGACAATGACGAGGACTATGGTCCAAAGTTGCCTCACCCCGGCTCGATGAGAGCTGCGGCACGTTCTGGTCCGGCAATACCGAATATGCAAGATCTTGAGCTTCAAAGAGGTAAGCATCCCATAGACCGACCTACAGGTTACCAGCATCCTGACAATTATAAAGAATCCGCAATTGAAGATGCCATTGCTGCGCGCGACGATTCGCGACAGCAGTACCGCAGCGATATACGCTCTCACAAGGCGGAACAGCGCCATCTGGAAGATGAGGTTGCGCCCCGCGCAGAGGCCGGCACGAGAGAGAGACAGCTCGAGAAGCGCCGGGAGGTAGCCGCAGCGAACCGCTCATTTGCGGAAGCTCGCGGGGCCTCACCCGAGGCTGTTCCGGAAGGAGAGCTGATGGGCGGGGACAATGACCTTGCTGCTCTCAAGCGGGAGAAAGAACTGAACCAACGCAAGAAGAATGAGCGGGAGCTCCGCCGCGAAGAGATTATGCGCGCTCGTGCTGCCGAGCGTGAGGAACGCATCCAGACATATCGAGAAAAGGAGCAGGAGACTATTGGCTGGTTGCAGACCCTGGCAAAGCAGCGGTTTGGCTAATCTGTTGTCAATTGGGCGAGATATGATTTTATACCATTTAGCGAGCGACAGTTCCAATGTCTTGGGCTTGATATATATTGCATTACCGCATAGTCTAGGGAAAAAGTGAATTCTGATAGCGGATATACCCCGATTTATTGTTTCGTCTATAGTGACTCTTACGCTGCTTCAAACCCGGAAATAATTCAAAGAACGAAGCTGATTACCACCAGCATCAAAGTTCGCCGGATCAAGCCACTTCTCGAAAGAGCACTTCAGCGCCGGCCACTCAATATCAATAATCGAGAACCAAGCCGTATCGCGATTATGGCCCTTGCTAATCAAATGCTGGCGAAAGACACCCTCCGCAGTGAATCCAAACCTTGCAGCAGCCCGCTTAGAAGGCGCATTCAGATTATCGCACTTCCACTCAAGCCGACGATACCCAAGTTCCCCAAAGACAGCGGAAGCAATTAAATAGAATGCCTCGGTGGCAGCAGTTGTGCGTTGCAGACAAGGAGAGAAAATGACATAACCGAGTTCCACCACGCGGTTCTTCAGATCCATGCGCATCAGACTGAAGAAGCCGAGTGGTTTGCTGGATGGGTCGATCAGGGCGTAGAATACCGGGTCTTGCGATTTGCAGAAGCCTGTGAGGAGTTCGGTGAATGCTGCTTTTCCTGCGGGCTCAATTGGGATGTAGGTCCAGATGTTGACTTGATCTGGTTGGCCTATTACCTCCCATAAATCATTGATGTGGTTTGGGGAGAGTGGTTCGAGATGCACAGAGCGTCCCTTGAATGATTTGCGAGGCGGCGGGAGAGCCATGCCTGCGTTGACGGGGTCGCCGACAGGGCGATACATTCTGAATGTTGAAAATACGGGAGTTGACGAAAAGTGTGAAAATATCCCGGATTTCCCTCGAGTATCTGAGAATATGTAGATGACTCAGGGACGATGTTTGCCGTGTGGGGAAAGTCGGAGTTGACCCGTTCAGCTTTAATCTCAAGCTTCAACTCTCCACCTCTCTTCATCCACAATGAGTGTCTCCAAAGCCCTACAAGGCCTGAAAAGGTTCACCACTTGTGATGTATGCTACTCGTCCTGTAATCCAGTCAATCACTAACACAGGGCACCAGATTGGGGATGCGCTCATCAAGCTCAAGCACCCATACGGCGGCTTCCTGGATGGCCTCCAGATGTATTCACCAGGCAGTGGAACCAGCATCTACGGACCAGCCATCACAGTGAAGATGGTCGAGACCAAGAGCCCCGGTCCAACGCCTCCTATCCACTTCGCGGACGCGAACAAACCAGGCCACATCATGTACATCCAGCAACCCAAGGGACTCCCTTCAGCATGCTGGGGCGGCTTGATGTCGACCCGGGCGCAAAAGCTTGGGAGTCTGGGTACTATCATTGATGGTCGCATGAGAGACACACAGGAGCATATCGACATGAAGTACCCGGTATGTGACTTGTATCTAGCGAAGGCTGTTCGAACTAATCGTCGCGACAGGTCTTTGCGCGAAGCACGTCCGTTCTTGGATCGAATGGATTCACCCGTGCATCGGAGATCAATGTCCCTTTGCAATTCAAGGGCGATCTCTGGATCTACCCGGAGGATATCCTAGTGGGTGATGAGAACGGCGTTGTGGTTGTGCCGCCTACTCTGATGGAGCAGGTTGTTGAGCTATGTCAGGAGCGTTTTGAAATTGACGAGAAGACTATGGAGGCTCTCCGGGCCGGTGAAGCTATGGGGCCGACTATTAAGCGGCTGCGTAAGTAGCGAGGGTGATATCTGCTCTAGTGGTTTCCAATGAGAGATGTACAAACAAGCCTTAAAGCTATGAATTAAAGAGGCTTACAGGTCCTATACATTCGGTGCTATATAGTTGCAAGCAACGATCAGCTTGCCAATTCGTAAAAGCCGCTTGACTCAACCAGCCATCTCACTGACTTCGCATGCTTGGGGCGCCTGGAAGATATATTTAAGATTCTGAGATCGATGAGTATTCGGAACTAAAACTCCCTCGAAACTCCACCTGATAAACGGGGTGGATTGCAACGGGTCCTTTGCTCCGATCGTCCGAATCGCGACAACCGCACCTCGAAGAACTCACATCTTGATACTTACTTCTCATCCTAATGAGCACTAGTCCATAATGCGAATTCGATCAATACCCCGTCTCCCCAGACACATCTCACTAGCCCCCGGTAGACACGCCATGCATACCAAGCAGCGTTCTCTACCAGCCGCCTACTATCGCGGCGGAACATCGCGCGCAGTGTTTTTCAAACAGGAAGATCTTCCACACGACCGAAAAGCCTGGGAATCGATCTTTCGTAGTGTCATCGGCAGCCCAGATCCCTATGGTCGGCAACTTGACGGGCTGGGAGGGGGCATCTCCAGTCTCTCCAAGGTGTGCGTGGTAGGCAAATCCACACACACTGACGCGGACGTCGACTATACCTTTGTATCGCTGGGCATCAAGAATACCGATGTAGACTACTCCAGCAACTGTGGGAACATGAGCAGTGCCGTTGGGCCATTTGCTGTTGATTCGAGGCTTTTCCCCTTGGAGAGTAGTCGTGACTTTGTCTCGATTCGCATTCATAACACCAACACCGGCAAAATGATTCATTCGTTGTTTCCCGTCGTCGATGGAGAAGCTGCAGCCGATGGCGACTTTGCTATCGATGGAGTCGCCGGCACCGCGGCTCGTGTCCAGTTGGACTTTATCAACCCGGCTGGCTCGGTTACGGGAAAACTGCTGCCCACGGGAAATGTCACGGACATGATCGACGGCATTGCAGTGACATGCGCCGATGCCGCGAATCCCTGTGTCTTTGTTCGCGCTACTGATCTCGGCGTGGATGGGAATCTGACACCGGACGAGATCACTGCGCATCCCGGTCTTCTCTCTCGTTTGGATTCCATCCGTCGTCAGGCTGGGGTCAAGATGGGTCTGGCAGAGACAAGTGCTGCTGTAACGGGAAGCATACCCAAGATCGCTTTGGTGGGGAGACCTTCTGTATCTGGTTCGCGAGATCTGGAACAGAAGCAGACCTCTGCCGACGTGGATCTACTTGCTCGTGCTCTTTCTGTTGGACAGCCACACAAGGCTGTCCCTATTACCGTTGCTCTGGCTTTGGCGGCTGCTGCACGGGTCCCTGGAAGTACTGTTGCAGAGGTCATTGCAGGGAAGGAGCCCATTGATGGTGCAGGCATCACGATTGGACATGCGGGCGGAAATCTCCTGGTGGGTGCCAACTTTGACGACGGTGTCCTCACCTCTGCGACTGTATTTCGTACAGCTCGCCGACTATTTGAAGGCCGGATTTTTTGGAAGAATGAGGCTCAATCGTCCCATGAATCTATGTAATATCAAGCGTGTATATTCTAAACTTCTTCATAAATCATCTCCATTATACGCCCATCTACCAGATCCGACTGAATGCTTCTTTTTCTATACCAATGCCTCGTCTATGCCTTCCTCCCCAAGTCAAGATCCCTCACCAACTTCAAATCCCCATTCCCATTCTCATCAGACGTCCCCATCCCAAAGAATGGCTTAACAGCAACATCAATTGTCTCCTCAAACAACCTCCCAACAACAACATCCCTCAGTTCCTCTCCAGTCTGCCCGAAATCCGGAAACGCATTCAACTCCAACAACCACGCATTCCCAGCCGCATCGACCAAGAAATCAACACCAAACAACTCAAATGCATTAGGCATCGTTTGGAAATGCACCATCATACCCCGCGCAGCAGCCTCAAATACTTCCCCCGTCACATCGCAGATCTGATCAAAGATCTTCTCCTTCCAATCAGCCGTGAGACCAGGGACGTGATGATCGAGATTCCAGAATCTCCGCACACTCCCCTCGTTCGAGCTCCCACCTTCCTGAAAACAGGTATTCGTGAGATGGCGCGCCAGATCCATAACATCATCCTCCTCTTCATGCGGCGGACAATAAGGCTTCGCCGCGAAAAGAGCCAACATTTCCCTAAAGACGTAGACTTTCAGCGCGCCCGCTGCAAGAACGTATGTACGGATATGGAATTTCCTGTTCGAAGACGAGGGCAGCAGTAGTGGCGGGTCGATATAGGGCTGGGCCATGAAATGGCGTAGTTGGGAGGTGACGATGCCTGCATCGTGTGCGTCTGCGTCTGCGTCTGCGTCTTCCTCTTCCGAACCGCTTTGTTCATTATCCGAGTCTCCTTCCCATTCTTCGAAGATCTCGCGTAGTTGGTCTTCACTGTTGAAGAGTCGAATTCCTTGGCCCCGGTCGCTCATGCCGGGCTTGAGGATCCACCATTCTTTCTCCGACTCTGGTCTTTCTTCGTTCTTCTCCATACTCTCCCGTAACTCGTATGCCTCTAGCAAGGCATCATCTAGGAACTCGGCGTAATCCAATTCGAAGTCAAATGCGGGCTTGAAGTGGTCTCGTAGAACACTGTCTGGGTATTTGGAGATCCAGTTCGCGACCGTGTTGGAGAGGTAGTGCTTGCGGATGAGGGCTTTGCGGATGACGTACGCGTTTGCGAGGGAGGTTGTCGGTCGTACGAGGACGTGTTCGAATTCGAGCCGCTCGTATTCGCGGTATTGGAAGACGGGCGCGGAGCGGTCGGGTAGTTCATCGAAAGATGATACTTGGATGTGAGCATTGCCCAGACGGCGGGTTAATGCTTGTTGCATAAGATCTTGAACGTAGGGATCGTCGCAGTCAATGATGGAGTATATCGTGGGCTGTTTATCGGATTCGGATCTACATGACCTCTTATCAGAATCCGACATGTATTTGCAAATAGATAGAAGGCATGATGTCTATCAGCTAGGCCAGATATCTAAAGTGCTTTGAAACCATGTATATCTGAAACCGAAACCATAGCCATCTCCATAAAATCTCCACTCACAGCTTGATCTCCCCAGTGATACCGGGCGCATGCATGAAGCTCGCCTTAAGCGGCGTGACACTGTAAAAAAGAAAGAAAGTTAGGATAACAGACGAGTAATAAGGTTGACGGAATAACAAACCTGGTCATCTGCTCCTTAACAGCCCAGCCATCATTTCCAGGTGGATTCTCTTCAACACTGCGATACACATCTTGAAGACTCGGTGCCCACTTAAAGTGCTTATGCTGGAATCTTGTCCTTGTCTGGCTCGGCTTGCCACTAGTCAGGTCAGGCTGCTTGCCAGTGGTCTCACTGGCAATGCGCAGCCGTTGCTCATCCAGCTCAGGATCATCCGCCGCAACAGGGTCTGCAACCTGGAAACAGCTTCCAGACGACCACTTATTGATCAGCATATCAGTATAGAGAATCTTATTCTGGCTCACGCCAGGCTCCAAGGGAACATTGACGCTGTAGAGATCCACGCCATCGGCCCAGTTAGCGCACAGATACTCAATCAACTTGACCGAGTGGCGCGAAGCCTCTGCAATGACCACTGGGTCATGGTTGCGAGAACTGAAAGCATACGACAATGCAATTGAGTGTTTGCCGCAGACAGCACCCTCCATGGCACCACCGATAGTCCCACTCGACAATGCAAACAGCGCCGTAGTGTTGCGCCCATAGTTGGGGCCAGACACGACGACATCGATCGGGCCCCGTTCCTGGAAGTAGTGGTAAAGACCGATCTGGACGCAGCTTGCGGGGGTTGAGTCGATTAAGATCCATTCGTCGCCGCCGTCGTCGGCCTCGCCGTCGCTACCCCGCGGTAGGTGGTGTGTTGTCCCATCCTCCTGGTGAAGGGTGCCCGGCCGGAAATAAGTTGGCTTTACGGATGCGCCTATCATATGCGCTTTACCGATCCATGATCGCTGTTGGTGTGGGAGCACGACCGAGACGGTGTGGCCGGCAGACTGCAGCGAGTGGACGAGTGAGTGGACGTAGGGCGAGGACTGGTTCGACGGAGGACCGTCGTCGTTCGTGACCTATATCAAAGTCAGACACGCTCAGTAAAGAAAGTTAACAAGCCAGCATTTACCAGAATGTGCATGGTTGAATAGGTCAATGGCAAGTTGGAGGGGAAAGTGGAATCGGAGATTTGCCGTAGTTAAGTAGGCGGGGGCACTTTTTATCGTTTTTATGGGGAAACTTGGACTTGGCATTTACAATCACTTGTCATTAACTCGTTAGGTAGAATTAGGGACGCCCATAACGAACACGTTCATACATCAATGGTCTCCCGTCAAATGACTCCGTCGTCTCTGCACACCGCGGGCCTCTGAGCTTTCAAGTCCTGAGCCTTGTCCCGCATCATCGCCAGCAGATGGGTACATCCGCAGCAAACTCTCGGGTTCCTCTCTCTTGACCTTAACAGGCTCACTGGAGGAATCTTCATCTTCAGGCTCATCTTTCACCCGCTCAGGTGATTCCTCCTTGACCTCCTTCTTCGGGGTAGGCTCAGGCTGCAAGACCCAGCTCAAGACAAACCAAGTCAAGCCGGTGGAGCCCATCGAGATAATCCAGAATAGAGTACTAAAAACGACGAAGGAAGTAAGCTTCCAGCGGTACATGCACCATCTGGCTTCATGTTAGCATATCTCTGTAGACAACTAGGAGCCAAAAACAAAGAACCCACCGAAGCCCTGTAAACCTGGCCCGGAATTCCACCCGAGCAGAATATATTTGCATTTTGTTATCGCTCTGAATTTCAAGGCGCAAGCTCTGCGGCAAGTTCTTCGCACCGCGCCCAAACTCGACCTTCTCCATCATCGGCACCTCCAGTATTTCAGCCTCCCGGCGCCAACCAACCACGTAAAGAGGCAGGCGAACTATCCTCCGAGCAAGATCCACCAGCGGCGAGCTATAGGTCATGATAGCCGGTCGGCGGGACTGCGAGATCGGGTTCAAGGTGTTGGCCGGGAGAACAGATCCGCTTGTCTGGCGAGAGTACAGGGTGAGGTCGACCATGAAGTTGCCGACGTCGAGGTTTTTGGGCGTGCGCGGCAGATCGAGCGCCACGGCAACATCGTAGGGCTGGGAAGATACGAATTCCGATTCGAAGGAGGCAGTACCCCATGGATTTCCGTCACTGTTCCCATCTAGTCAGTACGTCATTGAAGTTGTGACTGCGCACATCCTACCTGAATTGCAGATGCACGTCGCGGTCGACTCCGACGGCGGGGATGAATTTCACGTAGAAGATGCCATATGCGATTCCAGAGACACCAAGAAGAAGTAGCGTGGCGCCGCTAAACAGGAAGATATTGATGTATATGCGGAGGGCGGTCCTGGAGAACAGCGCGCGGAACGGGGTTATGAACGCGTCCTATCGTGTGTCAGTCGAGCATACCAAGTGGACAGGAAGGAACCGACCTTGATGACGGCCTGAGAGTTGGATGAACCACCATATCCAGTCTCGTCGTCTGAGTACTCCGAATCGGCCATCTTGGGGGTTGGTGAAGGAAGATGTCGAATGCAAGTTCCTCGGCAAACACAACGCGGGTCTCTCTTATCGCAGCATGGAGCTTCCACTTAGCAGCCCATGCTAAGCTTCCTTGATTCAAAAGTGGACAACGCGGAACTTACTGAAAGCAATTAGATGGAGAAAACTATATGCATTTGACTACCTAGGTAGCTATTGGAAAACCACATAAGCTCACTTGGGATATTATCTACCACGTCAATCCCAAGACTGTACACAAGAAAGCATACAAGAAAATGAAATGGACACGCGAACGGAGATGATAGATTGAATTAAGAATTCCCACCGTATGCAGAACCATTCAACTCCAGCTTTTACAATCTTATCATTACAGGTCGCGGCCTCGAAACGCGAGAAATATCATAGTATCTCAGGTCATGCGGAAATCGTGACATAGAAAAGATGCATGTCATCCCCACGGCCACCCGGCCGTAACGTGAGCCATAAAAAAAATAGTGACGTGATACCAATAAAAACCCCGTGAAGAAATACAATGAGAAATGGGGTACGACATCAAGCTGCCGGTTGGAGAGGTTGAGGAAAGAGGGAGGAAGATGGAACAACTTTAGCTTCACGCAATGGGGCGAGGGCTTTGTTGCTGGATGTGCTGGAGGAGAGCATCGAAGAGTCGACCGATCTGGAGAACCAACGTTAGCTTTTAGCACGCTAGAAGGGGGAAAAGGGTCTCATCGTACCTCAGGAGCCGCCTGGATGAAGGGGAGGCGGAAGAAGGAGTAGCTTCGGTTCTGGAGGAGCTCTTGCAGGGTGATGATCAGGCCCCACGGGTGAGGACGGTGGACAATGAGGCGCTCAAGCAGCACGCGGATGATCTGCTGACGGATGTCGGAGTCATCCTGCTCAGAGTAGTCAACGCCAAACAGGCGCAGGATGGTGAAACTGAAAAAGTATGTGTGGCTGTTGGGATACCGCAGCTGGTTCGCCATCGCGCTGAGCAGGTAGTAGCGGCCCTCAGGCTGCATATTTTGAACCAACACCTCCAAGAGGGCCGCGTGAGTCGAATTCTCGAATGCAGATCGGGTGTTGCTCTTCGAGGCATGCTCCTTGGCAGCTTGCTGGCCAATGTATAGGACCAGGGCGTTCACGAGCACAACATCCACGTTGACAGGCACGTAGAACAAGGCGGTGTCGTTGGCATTGTGCCTGACAACAGCATCGCAGATTCGTTGAACAGCAGCGTCAGAAACGCTCGCATTTTGGAGGGTTGCATCCACAGTGTCCTTGATGTCGGCTTGCTGCAGAGGCGCAGCAATATCGCCAGCGATCTTGGGGATCTCGCGCATTTCTTCGATGCGTTCGACCTTGAGACCCTCCCTGAAAGGATCAGGGAGCTTCTGGAAAGAAGAGGGGTAGGCACTGAGGACCAGATTGCGAAGTTGAGCGCAATGAGCGGGAATGACATTGCAGAACTCGAAGTGGTTCTCAGCAACAAACTCCGGGAAGTCGTGATGCAGGACCAGCAAGATGCGAAGTACGCCCTTATACAAGTCCTTTGCGACATAGCTGATGTTGGCAGCCTTGAGCTGTTCGCCGATGTAGGAAAGTAGGGCTTGCATAATCGCACAGTAAGGCGCCCAGCCAGCGCGCTCCGGCATGTTAAGCATGTCAGACATGAACACGCGGTGGGAGACCAGAGACAACCATCCGTAGACGAAGCCAGGCACGTAGCGAGGCTGGATAGACAGGAACTTGTTAGCCAGTGCAAAGATCATGCCCTGGTGCTCCTCGTTGTGCTGGAGACCAGCCATGGAGTACTCGCAGAGAATGCTCGAGAACAGACGGAAGAAGACACGCTGGTTGAAGCCTTCTCCTCTCATGACTTGGTGGTTGTTGAGGACCAGGACTAGAGTAGCAAGGATGGAACTGAAATAAGCAGATTTGCTGGCCTTGACAGCTCCAACGTTCTCACCCTGGAACTTGACCAGGAAGACAATGAGCTTCGCGAGGGCATCGATATAGAGGAATGCCTCATCGAGGCTACCTCCGGTGGGGTTTTGGTACTCGTGCTCGAACATGGCAACCGAAATGTCGATGCTGAGACGGAAGAACAAAGCAGAGTCTTCCTGAGTGTTCATGACCTGGCGGTTGTGCATGTCCTGGAGGAAGGAGAGATAGGTGCGGTCATTGGCACCAGAGGCCTTGTAAATGCCGATCCACTCGCTGAAAATGTACTCCATCTGGTCGCGCTTCGACCGTGCCTGGTCAGTGAGAAGCGGGTTGACAACCTCGGGGATGCCAACATCGCGCAACTTGCGGATGATCTCCAGAGCGGGGGCCAAATTGCCATCCTCGGCGAGCCACTGACTCATAGCCTCCAGGCTGCCAGAGAAGTCCGATCTGAGAGCAGACGGCTCATCATTGAAAAGAACTTGGTCCATCAGGTTATCAAGCAGCTCTAGAGAGCTAACATTCTTCTGCAAGATGAGGCGGGTGAGGACCATGTCCACCCGGCGAATATCCAGGAGACCTGCATCGATGAGGGCGACAGTGACGGGCACATTGAACATGTGCTCATCGTCAATTTCGGACAGGAGGGCCCAGGTGTAACGTGCGATCAAGGTGGACATGTCGCAAAGCTTCGCAAGAAGGTGCACAAGGATCTCAATCTCCAAGGAGCTTGAAGCCTGAGAGTAGAGAGTGGTGCACACCCTCAAGGATGTCAGGCGCGCCAACTCCTCCCCGTTGGGCGAAGTGAGAATGACACGCAATGCCTGGTTGTATTCCTGAAGGAGGATACTCTCTCTACCGAGGTCCTTGACATGCTCTTCGGGAGCATTACGAGCAGACTGTTGGAGTTCGGAGATGAGAGTCTCAACTCGATCGCGAGGAGTCTGGGCGTCAAGGAAACCGTTGGTGTGCACAGGCATCGGCGAGACTGCGTGCTGCGCCTGAGGGGTCCGGTGAGGGACTGCAGGCTGTTCAGCAGGGGTAGAAAGGTTGGGAATAGCGGGATAGGATTCCTGAAGAACATCGGGCAGTTGGCGACCGGAGTCGGTTGAGGTGTTCTGCGGGTGAACAACACTAGCGCCTCGGGATTGACGCGCAAACTCTTCGTAGATAGCTAGTTGTTCCTTGTTGAGGCCTCCGGGGTTCTGGCGGTAGGGCTCCGGGATGAAGAGACCCCAGCGGTTCATCGATGGGTCAATGAATGGCTCATTGGGTCGAGTGGCAAGGTGACGCCGACGCGCCTCCAGCTGAGGCTCGATCACCTTCTCGATCTCGGGAAGAGACTTCTCCTCGGCGGCCTTTTCGACAATACCGCACGCGGCATCCAAGTTATCATTGACACACATCAGAATCAAGCCTTCAGGCATAGGCTGTTCCGAGAACTCTTGCTGGATAACGCGAATGTAGTTGGTCATGCTGACCTTAAGCGGCTCCTTGCATGTAACGAGAGCCAGGCTACCGGCAAGTTGTCGGACCATGATGCCGGCGGCATGTCGCACCTTCTCCTCATCGGGCTCCATAGCAAAGTCTTTGGAGACCAGCTGGACAGTGGAGATGGAAGCAATGGTGACAGAGCGCTCCACAACGGGAGTGATAATCTCCCCGATAGCACGCTCCACCGCAGTTTGTACGATTTGCCGAAGCATCGTGGGATCAACCATGCTGCTTGCCGACGGGGGCAAAACAAGGATCTTGTCAAGGCTTGGCAGGGTCGACATGATCGATGCCGGTGACAGCCTCTCATTGCGAATGCCCTGGTTGATGCTGCCGATAGACATGTCCTCGAAGGGCTTAAGGCCCTGCGGAATGTCCGCAGCCGGCAATGCTTCTTCAGTATGGCCGTTACGGTCACGGATGAAGACCGCCGGCTCAATTGTCTTGTGATCAAGATCAAGGTCTTTGCATAGCACCTCAATTTCGAATTTCAAGTTGAGTTTCAGCTCGGCAAAATGGTACAGTTCTAGCAAGAGATGCAAAATGTCCATCAACCATGGATTCGGAGGTTTGAAGACCGTGGACTTGGTAGCTTGAACAAGAGTCTTGCAGGTGAAGGGAATCGTGACCATGAGACGTTGGGTATCGTAACCTTCCAAGAGCAGGCCTTTGAAATAGATGTTTTTGTGAAGGATAGGCTTGTCTTTGGCAATAGTTAACGAACCGAGCCAGGCACCGAGGTTCTTGAGGTGTGCCCGATCTTGGGAAGAGGTCAGGGTCGCTTCGGAGTTCAACAGCTTTGCAACGCTGACATAGGTCTCGCGGAGGACCTCTTTCCAGAGTACCCTGTCGTTAATACGACCAAGAAGGTCGAGATAAAGCTGTTGAAAGTTGGGTTGGAGCTTCGCGCGCTCCTCCACCAGATACGCTGCGAACCACTGGTGATGGTGGATATTCAGAACTTCGTTGAGATCCCGCATCTTCTCCTCAATGTTTTGCTCGGAGACGTTGTTCAATACGAACAGGATCTTGTCTTGGACGTCTTCGTCAGGATCTTCGAAGAGGTCAGAATCGGCAGGGTCTACCGAGACAGAGCGGAACTTGCGCGAGGCACCGTCGGCAGCGGGGGAGTCGTCCATGCCGTTGGGCAGAGGTGGAACCGCAAGCTCAGAGAATCCGGAGGTGGCACCGGCGTCGCCAGCCTCGCGAAGAACCTCTTCCGCCTTCTGGAAGATTGGTGTTCCTTGCAAGGTAGGAATTTGAAGAAGAAGATGGCAAAATCCTGCCCACTCTGGGAGACGATTGATCAGTTGTTCAATGGCCTCCACGCCAAACTTGTACATGGGATCATGTACTTCATGTTCGCGGACAGCTTCCAGGATCATGCCGAGCCCCACCTTAAGGGTAATCCCGTCAACCAAACGGAAGTTAATGATGCCGCCAAACATGACCGCCGTCTTTGTCAGTGCCTCTAGCGGGTACTCATGGTAGCAGTGATATTCATCGATTAAGCCATGGACCATGCACGAAAAGAGGTCTTGCTCCTCCGGCACCCGTGAAGACTTGTACCGCCGCATCAGCTCCAACATCTCTCTGAGCGAAAGCTCCTCATGGTACATCTTGCCAAACAGCTCTTGCATCTGCTTGTCAATGTTCTCAGGCAGAGTGTTGCCGTTCTCACCGTTGGCGTCAATGATATCATCGAACCCTTCACCGTAATTGATAAGCCGGGGATAAGTTTGGATACATATCCGTTGAACGGGCGTGAGATTTTCACGGTCACCAATATACTCTTCCAAAACGGATAGAAGCGTGTATACAGTCTTCACGGCGAGGGTGACCATTTGTGGACCGGGCTGTTCCTTCCGCTGCACATGAAGCTCATCCTCTGCCTTGATTCTCAGGAACTTCGACAAAAGGCTGCCCATGGTCATGTTCGGGTTCGTCGGGTGCAAAGAAGCTGTCTTCTCAGCAGCACCGCGGACCCACTGCTCCAGGTCAAATGAACCCTTGCGATGACAGTAGCAAGCAAGGTCAAGTGCGAGACCATTGGTGAATTGAAGCAAAAAGTCAAGCCAGTCAAATGCGAGAGCATGTTCGTACGTCAACTCGGTGACCGTAGGATCCGTAGAGAAAAGAGTGAACAGCTGCTCCGCAACCCATTGTCGGTTCTGGTGCCAAGCTCCATGGAGCGCCAGTTGATAGCCGTCCTCTTGTTTGGAAATGAAGACAACAAATGTTCGTATAACGAAGCTTTTTTGAAGCTGAGTCCACGGCTGCGGGAGGGCAAGGAGAGCGAGGGCGGAAACAAGGAAAACGGGGAGATCGTATTGAACCATGGCTTTGATCAGAAGCTGGCTTTCTGCGGCGGCCCAATTAGCCTCAGAGAAGAGGGTGAGGTCAAATATGGCCTTCATGGCATCCATGGACCGGAGAGGCGACTTTGCTGCACGTTCACCCTGCAGCTTGACGATCTCGGGCGCGTCCTCGAAGAAGTCGGCAGGGAATGTTGCCCGCAGATTGGGAATTTGAGACGCATCTGTACGCGATGCCACAAAGGCAGTCAAGAATGACAACTGTGTGTCACGGTGGTCCCAGTCACCGCCCCAGAGCTTTTGAATATCCAGAGAGGGGTCATCTGCTGCAGTGGCACGGAGGACGTTATACAGCTTAGCAAACTGTTTGGGGTCCACTCTCAACCCCTCGCGATCAAAGCTCCGCAACACCAGGGACCAGTTCACTTGCTTCTCAGTATAGGCACTCAGAAGAGTCTCCAAAGAGAAATGCTGCCAGTACTGCGATAGGATCATGAAGAGAAGCGCACTAGCCAGGTGCTCCTCACCCCAGCTCTCTGGTCCGGCCGCATTGATGACCTCTATTATAGCTTCTGTGCTTGCAGTCGCGCGCGGTCCCTTAGCATGAAGTTGTCTGACAAGAAGGTATCTGGGGTTCACAAAGTTGAACATCTGCAGAGCTGAAGACACTTCGAAGGGCATGTCCAACCCCAGCTTCTGATATCGCAAATTGGATGCATAGACCAATTTCCCCTTGACCTCGTCGCTGAAGTTACGTGGCGGATACAGAATGAATCTTTCGATCGTCATTCCAAGGAAAGAAGTATGGAAATCCTTGGTCGCTTCCGAAGGAGTCGCCAGGCTCTGCAGGAAAGGAGTAATGGAGTTGGAAAGGATCGCATCAGCTGATCGGGCATGATATTAGCATATAAGCAGAGCCATAACACACAAGCAAGGGAGACTTACCCTTGGCTCGAAGATCAGATTTGTTGGTCATCTTAAAAGCCAAGGCGAGTGCCACCTTGACAATGGGGTCAAGACGGAAATGATCCAGGAACGTCGACAGATCGAAATCACGAAAGATATCTCCCTCGGACGTATCTACCGTCTCGGCAATCTTCTGGGCCTGTTCAATGTCCGAGGAAACTTTCTGCATTTCCTGAACCAAGAGAGGATAGTTGCCCGCATTTTCGACGGACTTGTTGACTCCAGGGAAAATCTGAGGTGCGTTGCCTGTGAGAAGGCGGCGGAAGTACTTGGAAAAGACCTCCATTCCGTTGGATGTCACAAGCTGTCGGTTTTAACGCGTTAGATAGTAAAGACCATTTGCCATGGTGAGACTTACTTTATGTATTTGAGCAGCCTTTGTATCCCACTTTTCTTTTCCTTCTTTCTCTGTAATGGAGTCCAGCAGAAGGTACACCTGTGCGATCGAGATCTTTGCAAGAGACGACTGGCTGGAGTGTGTTGCTGAGCCCGCCTTATCGGACGCGAATCCCGTAGGTGAATTCACCGTTGTGCCGGACGAGAGTGGTGAAAAGGCGACACCTCTGGAAGAACCCGGCCCACCACCTCCCCCAGTGCCTCCAACACCCGGGATTGAACCTGTTACAGAGGCGAAATAGGACCCTGCAGAGGGGGTATGTGCGCGGAACTTGGGAGAGGAGAGCGACTGAGCCGACTGCTGGGAGCCAGACTGCAGTGAGGAGAAGGGTGAGGGTGCGGGCTTCGGGCTGCCGCCTGAGAGACCCCTGGTGGAACTCAGAACGGCAGAGAAGGACGTCGCTGTTGAAACCCCAGGGCCTGTGTCGAAGCCCCGGGCGGAAGCAGAGGTAGCGTTGGAGGAGAGGTTGGTCGCGAGAGGAGTCAACCCACGACGAATGCTAGACTGTGACGTGGACCGACCCCAGGCACCAATCTCAGGCCTGGTCGAGGAGGATTTATCGGTGCCAGAAGCAATCGACGATTGGGCGGAATGGTGAGGGGGAGGGAAGGTCATCTAGGAGACGCGATCATTTGATCTGAGAGGGTCCAAAGACAGATTTTGAAGGGTAAAGGCGCAAGTGAACAAAGTCGATATAGCCGACCGATAAAGAGGAAATCGTGTGATATCGAGGGTTCGAGGAGACGGGAGAAAAGGACGGGGGGTGGAAGGGGGGATTGAGATGGCGGAGATGGAGAGATTGGATGGGATCGTGTGCAAGGTGCGAGGTGTCGGAAACTTTATGCCTTAGGTGTCGAGAAGGAGCTTCGGGCATTTGGGCGCAAGCAGGCAGCATTGAGGGTCCCACGTGAAAATTTACCACTGAAGACTTAGATTTCCATATTACTTGAGCCACGTAGATGATATTTGAGCGACTATCTGCTTCTTTATGGCAGCACGCTGTCCCAAGTGTTTGGGTGCATGGTCGCAGTCTTGTCACGTGGTGTATCTACTTAGTCATACGGGTCTGTTGTAAGAACGAGGTGATGGTAGGAGAATATAGTCAGTGATAATCAACGTAAATCGCCTACAAGGGCTTCAAATACGTACAGGAAGACGTGGAGCTTAGCATGTACTTATTTTCCTGCAAGAATACGTTTACTTTGAACGGTTAAACTGCCTTTGAAGAGTGGAATGCTTCGGTGTCCAGGTGGGAGGTAGTTCCAAGGTCTGATAAGGGAACAAGAAGCCCACGAGGGCTCAAGTTCCTGGTGGAAGAGTACCATGGTATCTCCTCCTCGACCCGTTTCAGGCACACTACCAAGGGATCTACTTGCGTCAAAGAAATTCTCCACAAATCGCCTATCTTGTATTGGACGTTGAAAGACGTCGATGACATTGGCACCACGCGATATGATAACAAGGAACAAGAAATGACATATCAGCTTCAGCAGAATGGGAGAAAAATTGGCGACAGTAAACTGACCAGACATGTTACAGTACCCGAATCACTATCTCGTCCACGAAACGCCGGAATCACTCAACAATGAACAGAATAGAAGAAAACGAGATATATAACCCAGTAAAAGAAGAGAAATCTGCGAGAAGATGAGGACCGTATGATGTAGCAGTGCAATGTGGGACAATGAAAAGACACAGCAGATAGGACGAGGTACACGGGCTGCCACAAAAAAAAAAAAAAAAAAAGGAAGAAGAAGAAGAACGAAAAGGACAATTCCCACAAGACCGGTAGCTTCGGACAATAACCAAATAGAAAACACACCGAGTAGAAAGACAATCATGTGCACATGAAACCGATGCTAGTTTGATGGACGTTCAAACGCCAACGCCGGGATCCCCGGGCCAAAAGACCATGATGAAGAACAAGATACTCGCTCGAACGTCAGAAAATTGCATTAATCAGTCAAAGACAGACAGTAGCACGGAGTTGCATATTGCGCCTGGGCCGTGTACGTCTGATGGGTGCCACCTTCGGCATTGATGTAGGTGGTGGTTGGGGTGGGCTCCATCTCTCTGATGTCGATAATGTGATCTGCGATGGGAACCGCTTGGCCATTAGGCATTACCTGCATCTGCTGGCAATAAGGTGACACTGCCCCGGAATAGTCTCGTCGCTCTTCAATCTTGATCCTCCGAGGATAGTCGGCAGCATTACTACCACGCCTAGAGTTTTGGAGGTAAGAGCTCGTAGCGGTGCTAGCCGCCATGTTACCATTGGTAGTTGCAGTGCTGCCGGACAAGGTATCTGTCGATGACTGGTTGACGTAGAGGAAGAATTCCATCATGGTGCTGTTCCACCAGCAGAACCACGGCTTATCACCAGGCTCAGCAGTCTGCTTGCGATCCATGAAGGTCTCAAGAGCGCTGCCATCTCCGTCCAAGTAAGAGCGCCTCGAGATGGAACTAGACGAGAACATATCGTCCGGGAGAATGACCAGCTTGTTGAATAGAGCATAGAAGAAGAGCGCAGGGCCCATGGAGGCTTCGCTAGTGTCAATCGCCATGTTCAGACTTTGTGTGGGGGTTGGTAGGTACGGCGGCTGGGCTCCGTAGGTGAAAGTCGAAGTTGGACCATCGTTCACAAAGACAATGGAGTGTTCGTCGTCATCCCCTTCAACATAGACTTCGAAATCGTTCGGCTTGTTCATGCAGGCCCAGGCCTTATTCGTCTCGTCCTCCCCTTCGATACACATGCGTGAGCAATTCCGCAAGAGCGAGGGAATGAGATAATGACCTGTCGGCACCGATTTCAGGTTTGTTGGCATGCTTGTCATTGTAGAGTAGTCCAACTGAGGTGTCTGAGTCACTGTCAGGATGTCCGGGCCACTCGACTGCGCTTCTTGCGCTTCCCGCTCAGCTTCAGCAGCTTTCTTTGTGCCCAGAACACCTCCGATCACACCTCCAATGGATCCTCCAATGAGCATGACCGTCGCAATAAGGACGAGTGTCCATACAGGCAGTCCACAGCATGCCGTTTTCTTTCCTTTCTGCTTCAACTTCTCTTCAAATGCCATGACGCCAGTGAGCGGCGCGCTTGTGCCCTCGTCGCGTTCGTTGTTCCCGGGCTGATCGGGAACAAGCACTCTTGAGGAGGTTTCAGAGACCGGCGCTTCTCTTGAATCGGAATGGGGATGTTGATCTTCTGCGGGGGGATTTACATCGGCCGTTGACTCAGCGCCGGGAGGCTTTGGAACGACGCCTGTCGGGTAGCGTGAATAGGGGGGCAATGGCTCCGCGTGTCCATCTGGTCCAATAATGTCACCCAGCTCTTCATCCCGACGATCGATAGGAGCCTGGTACGCTGGGTTATGGCCGGGGAACCCGACCGGAATCACATCGTCATCTATCCCTTCCTCGACAACATTCTGAGAATACATCGCGTAGGGGTGTTGAGGACCGTTCATTTCACCCAGTGGGCGCTCCTGTGGGCGAATTGTCGATGTGCTCCCCACACTGGGGGAGCGACTGACGCCAATCTGGGGGTACATTGCGTACGGATGGCTAGGGCCTGTGGCTCCGGCGTAAGGACTCATGGCACGAGGCATGGAGAAACGGGAAGAGACGCTTTGGTTTCGTTGAACAAGAGGAGCATTGTGAGCCGAAGTGAAAGAGTTGCGGTTGTTGGAGTAACCGCCCATCCCCTTCTGGGGCAGGCTTGACCGATGGGGTTCATCGAAAGAGACCCGAGCTTCGTCGGCGAACGGGTTCTCGTTCTCAGTCGCGGCCGGGCTGACGTTCTTTGGGGCATGGTGAGGATGGTGAGTCGAGCGAAGAGTGGTAGAGGAGGAGATGGAGGCGGGGCTGGGGGCGCGTTCGATTTGGTCGGCTTCGATCGGGTCTAATGAGTATTCGTCGGAAAAGATATTGGGGTTGGAAACGCGCGACGTGCGACCGAAGGAATAGCGAGACGTTGAATCTACCGTCTGCCCCTGAGAGAGACGAGGGGTCTGGGACGAGCGTGACGCCGACCGAGAGTGGTCGGCAGAGATGCGTCCAGACATGTCCCCTTGATACGGCAGCCCTGTCGGGCCACCTCTTGATTCCCGTTCAATACCGATTCACAGACCTGCCCCCAGCGATTATTGGGTGGCGATAAGGGGAGCAACGTGAGCTCTTCGCACGAGTTGTCGAGGATGGCGAAAAGTGGTTGATGAGAGGATGGTGAGTGGTGTGAGATTTGAGGGGGAAGGAAGGAGAGGTTGGAGTTCGGGAAAGGGCAGGACTGAGTTTGACATGGTGTGACGGCGGTATTACTTGGTACTTAGGGGGGCGCAGGGTCAAACACCGTCCAAGTACGAAGTACTACATAACTATGATAAATTACAATCATTATAACACTGAACAATTCCTTTTCTGATTTCTACTCTTCCATATTCTGGGACACTACTCAACTCTCCCCATGGCACCCCGAGAAAGTCCTCTCCGTGTGCATAGTTGAGTCTCCGCTAGCGCTTGGTGGGTCTTACGTATCGCCACCTACCGCAAATCACACTCATGTTTGGCCTACCGCTTTCGAAAGGTGATCTAGAATCGCTACTGTGGTATTCTCACCTGCATTTGGGAGGTTTTCAACACCCTTCAAGCCTAGAACCTGCGACTTTGGGCCTTGTCCGGCCGGACCTGGAGCCCATCTGGGCTTGGAATGACGGGCCCTGCGAGAGATCTATTTTGGCCCAGCATGTACTAACTACTTATTCTCCCTCGTGAAAAACTGGAAACACACGAAAGTCAATCTCTCCAAACCTGGTATTTCAGGCATCCGGCATCCGGCATCCAGGGCTGAAGATTGGCGGATATCTCGGACCATGCGTGAACATGTCTTAAGACATAGGTTTTCAAATATTTGTTTCATCCTAAGACGAATTGGGCGCTTCTTTGAACTACTCGCCCTGTGCCTTTCAACCTGGGAAGAAAAATTACGTTCAACGAGATTACATCAGACAATGTATGTACCCGCGGGACCGAGGAAAAGCATTCTGGAAACGTACGATGCCGCTGCCAAGTCTAGAGGTGGGTATTGGTAGAATAGGACCTGCGGAATATGTCTGATACACTGAACCCCGGGGCCTTGGATATCTGCTTCCAGCATATGCCAGCGATGGTATTTAAAATGTATTTGGTCTTGATCGAATGTCTCTGGCGTACTGAAGCTCTATACCTGAGATATTCCAGTCACATTCGCCCCAAACCATTGCTGACCGTCCACCTTACTCTCAATTTGTGCACGGACTAATCGTGCTATAATAGCATTGCTCGAAATTGATCGCCCTATCAGCCTTGATGTAGAGCTAACGCCAAAAAAAAAAGCTAAACTTACATACATATGTGCGCTATGCAAGGACTAGCCCAGCAAGGGCAGCGTCGGGGAATATTCAGTCCGGGGTAAGTAACTAACTGATGGATGCAGAATTTGGCGCTGGCCAAGTGAATGGCCCACGGGAAATCCGTTGCTTAGTCTTGAGTCTACACTAGGAAATGTCACGTTTCGGGCCATCGGTCTCGAAACATGCAAAGATCTCTGATCTCCAGGCACCTTGAGTGGCCGTTCTTTTATACGCCAACATAGGGCTCTCGTAATGCCATTGAACTGGATATGTACCCCGAGGCCAATCTCGTCACGGGCTCTCTAGGGCTAGTACAAGCACATGTTATTGTGTTGCACTCCGTCCGTCAGAAGGGTCTAGAGCTGATATATCGTATTAGAAAGGAGGGAAGTCTTTCTACGCCTCTGAGCAACAGCATAGGTACTAGGAAACCCTGGATCTTGAAGTCCAAGATTCACACGAGGTTTCCAGCTGGGTACTTTGCAAAAACGCAATGCTTCATTGCCAGTGGCCTTATGATGATGAAAGCGGGTAAGCCTCGATACATGCTGACCTCGTATCTGGCTTTGTACGTTATTTTCTTGATAGCCGCCATAACGATTCACGGCACTGCCTCTACTGAGTTTCGAGTCTGTGAGTATCGCCCTACTCTAGGAGGGTCAGAATCGTTGCTAACAATAGGGCTCCCCAATAGCCCTGCTTTGCTACCATCTTCAGTCTTGCACTTCCGGGCCTGGGTCGCCACACCAAACTCGGCGGTTCCATGCTTGTGGTCGCCATCTCAGGTGGCATGGCCTTTCCCCCAACGATGGGAGCCATCGTGGTATGTCACATTCCATTCTGTTTCGAGCTGTTTACCCCAGATTTCTAAATATGCAATCCATTACAGACAAAGTAAATGCCCATACGTACCGCCATGCAATTCCCATGATGGGCTACATTCTCGCGCTGATCTTCCCGATCTACGTGAATATTTACAAGAAGAACACCATGGATCTGCACCGCAATACGGCGATCAACGTCACTGTCCAGGTGGACAAGGAGCTTGTCTTGGAAGAAGGCGTTTCAGGCAAGCTACTGCCGCGAATGTGGAGACGGTCGAAGAAAGGCCCAACTACAAGTGATGTGGCAGGATCAAGGGGGCATCAAGGAAGAGTTGGATACAGTAATTACATATGTTACGGTTGGTAATGATAATATGTAATATCGGCCTTGGAAGTACGCAACGGATAGTTTGCACCTTGGTCTCTTTTCAATGTCTATGAGAATATCATTTAGCGACATTGTTATGAATAAATGTCATAATGCATGGACCCAAGTCGCCTCAAGGAGCGGTGGAGTTGCGGTTCCATCGAGTCAACCCAAACCTTCTTTGCTACATCACAACCGTCGCGCAGATTAGCAGGGTAAAAAGTTAATGTGAACACTCCAGGGTTGTGGGTTTGCAAATTGTGGCGTTCCAGTTCATGTCATGGTTAATGTTCCGGGCGAAGCAAGGCCTGCTCCACCTATCGCCGACATAAGATCAAGGTGCGATCACTGGGGTCTATAATTTGTCGCCACTAATTCAAAGTCGTATAGTGCGATGAGCCTTTTCCAGGGTGTCCGCGATGTGTGAAAATGGATCGCATTGCCCTGGTCCTCGAATAGGAGCTTCCTTCGTTCATGCTTTACCGGACCGGTCATCAAGTAGGTCCCTGGTGAAGCATGCACCGGTGCACTCGCAATTTCAAGCTATATCCAGAAAACAGCAAGAGACTTACGACTTAGTAATGCAGTCTTCTCTGTAATTTCTATTCAACAACCTGATCGAGCCACATCTTCGGCCAGCTATTTGTGGCTCATTTTATTGAATCGTTTTGGTCTCGAGGCACCAGCCATGGACACTAGCTTTGCTATATAAACTAGGTGTATTTCTCGCATTACCAGCATAAAGATTTGCGTAGCATTCAAGCCACACGTCCGTAGCGGATACGTTACATCCACATCTAGTTTGAGCAGCAAAAACGGATGGCTTCTCATGTCTATGATGACCACTGGCCGAATACTACAAAAGAGAAAAGACCCTACAGAGAACGATATATGGTTGTAAGCAGCTGTTAGGTACTAGAGAAAGCTCTATGTTCTCGAGTTACGGACAGACAGATCTTGATAAACACATTTATGGCATACCTATCCACCACCAAAAACTACCCTACCTAGGTAAACAAAGCAGCCTCAACCGTAGGGATTTGACTCACCTAAATCTAAGATGGAAGTTTCCAGGAATCAGCGTCACATGTCATGAGGCTAGAGGTAAGCGAGATCACCAACCCCAGGCCTACATATAAGTACCCCCTCACCCTCCCTTCTTTCTCTTCTCTTCTTCCTCTTCCGAAGGGCTCTTATCGGTATAAAATCCCCAAGGAAATTTCCCTTCCCGCTTCCTCATCCACCTCGCCTCACCCTCGCCGTCGCTCCCCTCACATACCCATACTTGCCCATGCTTCACCAGTCACCCCAAGCTCCGGCCCTGAAGGTACCTTTGATAGTCCGCCCTGATGTCGAGTGGGCTAAGAAGGTATCCCAAGGGTTAAAAATTGTGTAAACAAGAAGCATGATGGCCGCCCTTCCTCTTGTAGCGTAGTTTTAGTTGTTCTGCTCCCACTCTTCCCTTGTAGTGTAGCGTAGGTTTAGTGTTACTTGCACCGCTACCTATTCACTTGTAGTGTACTGTAAGTAGTGTTGCTATGCTAGAGGATGAGTGACCGTAGGCATACATGCTCCGCAACTCCAGCTTCGAGACCAGAGGGTGGAGTGACCTGGAACATCGAGCTGATGTGAGTCGTGCTTTACTGTGTAAGTGCTACGAGGCTCTTCCTAAAAGCGCATCGGACTGCCAAGATCCTTTACGCCTTTTGTAGAAAGAAACTTTTTCGTTTCGATGACGGATATGCTGATGTCGAGGCGGTCTTGGTGACTCGATGGGGTGCGAAGCACTGCCAACGGGCACTCTTCCCTGAGTCCAGACAGAACCAATGTCCACCTCAATATGAGTAGATCATCTCTATACATTTCATTAAATTGCCCGAGAAAGTCGTGTTGACTGTCTAAATAGAGGCCGTGTGGGCGTTGTCGGCTTCCTTCCACCGGCAGAGATCGGTCCCTTCATGTTCAGAGCATGTACCCTACGTGGAAATCACTTCCGCTCCCGACTTGGAGCAAGATGGTGTGGTTCTAGTCGGGGATGCAGCCCAAGCACTGCCTCTGACTCGGGATAAGAACCTTCGCAATCATTGAAAGATGTCGAAGCTTTTGCGCTTCTGTTGGCTCAACACCTTCGCATGCAAAACAATATACAGCTCTATGACAACCACGGGTAGCGGCAGCTCTCAAAGGCCCAGCAAATACAGGGCAGAAATCTTAATGTGAGGGTTATGCGGGCGTTTTCGATATACCGTTCTATGAAACTTATGGGCAAGTATCTTCTCTGGGTGTTTCCGTGATTGTACTGACACGGTCTCTGTTAGAGCTGCTCCCTACTATGATAACTGGGCAATTGCGCAAGGCCATTGGTTAGAATATCGCGGATGAAGTTGCTCAATTTATAGCTTCAGATGCTTGGTATACGGCTTCCCAAGTAGTGATGAAGGAGGCATCTTAATGTATGTCATATTTTCAATTCATTGGAACATTTGTACACCGAATAAGACATCCAGCGCTTTCCGCTCAAGGTTCCCTCCGAAGGGCAATAATGTCGGATAACTTCACTTGCCCCTTCTCACCCCAGCCTTGGGCGCCACTTTGGACATCTGGTCGAACTCGAAGATACCAAGCCCAAGCGCGCTTATCCAATTCGCTTTTATTCAATGTCATGCTCCACGATTTGCACACTGAATCAATGGCACGCACAAGATAGCCGACGCAATCTTCTTTCTCTTGTATGGCTGCAGCAGCCGATTTCGACTTTGATGGTGTCCCCTCCGGTAGTTTGGAAATTGACCGAAACAGATACGACCGGGCAGATTCTGCTGTGTAAATAGGCAGTGTGCTGGTTGGTTTCTGATTCGAGCCAGAGACGGTAGCTTGAGTTTTTCGAATGGCTTCCAAGTCAACACCCCAGAGCGGGGGCATCTTCTCCGCATTGTCAATGTCTCCATTACCCACAAAGTCTTCAGCAGATACCGCATTGGAATTCGAATTTTCTGATGTAGATGCATCATCGGGCTTCCCCTCGCATGGGTTATAGTCCCATCGTTTCAAGACTCGGATGTCTCTTCCAAGGACTTTGATGGTTGGGTGGCCCTCTCCCCACCCTTCTTGCTCTGCCGACTGGCCACTTTCGAGGCCCAGACTGACGGCCTTGGTTCGACTATTGGCACTGACCACTGCCTGTGCCAGGCTCAACCTACTGGAGATCGGCTGTTCTGGCATGGTATATTTTAGGAGACACACTGCAAAAGCAAGCACCAAGGGAGCCCGGTTGGTCACTAGTGTGATGTTGCAGAGCTCGCTGTCACTAGCAGAAGATGTGGGTAGACTGAAGAGAGACTCAATTTCAAAGGGAGTGGAATCTCTGGTAATCTTGGTCTCCCTTTTCTTCTTTTGAGGAGATGTCGTTACAGTGTCAGTTGGGGCTCCGCGTTTCTTAGAGACCCGCTTGGCAGCATTAAGCACTTGCTTGGCGATCTTTTCATCTTTAAAGATTCCTTGAATAGCTTTAATATCTGCTCTTGAAATATGCTCTGCACTTCGGGCCTGTTAGATGACAGAATATCATTCTAGAGCGATGTGACATACCTGGTCATGTTAGCTTTCTGTAAGTCCACGACCATTCCTAGTGCAGTAGCCAGCGGGACTTTGGCATCCTGTGACAGGAAGCGCAGAATATCGGTAACTTGTGTACCAGACATGAAAGGTTTAGATTCGAATTCACTCCACAGAGGCTTCAATCAAGTCGACTTTGGGGACGCAATCAGGATATATCGGCAGAATAAGCGATAAGGTACCGCCTTTATCACCGCCCGTATACATGCCGATCAGGAAGGATATAAGATCAACTGCAGCAGCTTCTCCAAGACTCATTCCACTGTGGGGTTTGTAATCGCTGCAGTGAAAGCTCCTTCGACATGCCGGACGATTCGAAGGGAAACGGATTCCCTGACGTTTCCGCCAAACTCTCGGCACTGCCCAAGAAATCGTTGTTTGAGCGCCAAAGAGCCGAAGCCGAAGCTAAACGCGCACGCGAGAAAGCTGAAACCGCTGCAGTTTACGAGGACTTTGTCAAGTCATTTGACGATGATGCCTCCTCAAGGGGGCCGGATACGCGGCCAAACACATTTGGCTCAAGAGGTGGTGGGATGACAGGAGGCCCGGCACGGCGACATTTCACAAGCTCCGGTCCGCGCAGCAGTGGTCCCGGTACACTAGGGCCACCTCCACCATTGATATCTCGCAAGCGCACACACGAGGGGTTCGCACCTGTATCGCGTAATCGTGACACTATACAAGGCGCCTTTGGGCACGACCCTGCAAGCACAGGTTCAACCGACGACAATGAACGGTTAGCAGATACCAAAGATGCAGAGAAAGCAGCTGCAAAGCCTACTCTCTACCTGGCTTCACTTCCTCCCGGGACTTCGCCGTCAGTCCTCAAGTCGTTGATACCGTCTCCTCTGGTCGTGGACAACGTGAATATTCTCCGACCACCTAGCCAATCCGCTACTGAGCGAAGATCATCGGCAGCGATTATTACATTGTCGAGTGACTCCGCGGCTTCGGATATCGACAGTGCTGTGAGTGCGCTACAGAACAAATATCTAGGCAGGGGGTACAACCTATCTATCTCCCGACATCTCTCATCTGCTGCCATCGGCTCGGTTATGCCACCGACTATCGGCATGTCCTCAACTAGTTTGTTGCCTTTTGGTGCTAAGACTGTCCAGCCAACCTTTGGCGGAAGTTTGAGTCGTGCACCACCGCCGGGAGCACATCGAGGGGGAATCCCTCCTCCAAGTTCTTACGGGCCAAGCTTTGGAAGAGGTGGACCTGTCACACAAGTGGAGGTTAAAATACCTTCCGATATCAAAGAGTTGAGGCTGATTCACAAAACACTTGAAAATCTACTCAATCTTGGACCTGAATTCGAAGCTCTACTCATGAGCAGGCCAGAGGTTCAAAGAGAGGAAAAGTGGGCCTGGATCTGGGACGCACGAAGCCCCGGCGGTGTATACTATCGTTGGAAGCTATGGCAGACTATCACCAATCCACGGTCTCGCAATAATCGGAAAGTAGGCATTCAGAAACCTTCGTCGATCTTTGAAGGGGGCGCAAATTGGATTCCCCCGGAAAGGGATATTAAATTTGAATACACTACACATCTCGATGAATTTGTTTCAGACGAGGACTACAACTCGTCTGATGAAGAGAATTCAGACGGAGAAGGCGAGAAGCGGAATCTGGGGGGAGGGCCTCCCCCCGAGGGAGTGGGCGCAAAGAATGACAGTGTCGGCTATATGAACCCTCTACGGAAGGCCAAGCTGACACATCTACTTGCTCGACTACCGACGACTCATGCTAAGCTTCGAAGAGGTGATGTCGCGAGACTCACGGCGTTCGCAATCGACAACGCAGGTGCAGGCGCAGACGAGGTAGTCGACATGATCGTGCTCAACATCCTGAACCCTCTGGCCTACACTGGTGCCAACCCTGAGCGCGAGCTGGAAAAGGAGGCGGCAAGGCCGGATGATGGGGACAAAGACAACGCAAATGCCTCCAAGGCACCCCTTGATGTGTCTGCTGCGAAACTGGTTGGGCTGTACATCATCTCCGATATCCTCTCGTCATCAGCCACCAGCGGTGTCCGCCATGCATGGCGATACCGACAGCTGTTCGAAGCTGCCCTACGTGCGCACAAGGTTTTCGAACACCTCGGTCGACTTGAAAAAGATCTCAACTGGGGCCGACTCAAGGCAGAGAAATGGAAGCGCAGCGTTGGCACTCTCCTTCACCTGTGGGAAGGGTGGTGTGTCTTTCCGCAGTCCAGTCAGGAACACTTTGTCCAGATGTTTGAGCAGCCACCGCTCGCGGACATAGAAATTCAACAGGAGAAGGAAAAGGCCGAAGCAGAACGAGCCGCCAGCGCATTTTCCAAGAGCAAGAGCCGGTGGAAGACAGTCGATGATGATACCGAATCTACAAAATTCGATCCAAGCAGGCCTGCTGAAGCTGAAGATCAGAGTCATCCGACAATTCAACCGATCGGTCTGGCAGAAGATGAATCTATGAGCGACATTGACGGTGTCCCGATGGAAGATAGCGACTTGGAGATGGATGATGAAGATGTGAAACCAATGGAGAAAGACCAACCACCACCAGACGGTGACGATGGCAAGGGAAAACCGCCTGTGCAGCCCGAACAGATACCCGAGCAGCAAGAGCCAGGACCTCAACGCCCGCGCCGTGCACGGCCCAAGGCCGAAGACATGTTTGCGTCGGACTCGGAGTAAGCTGGGCGGAATTGTTAGGCATAGCGATGAATTAATGTAATGACACCAGGCATGTTGGCCAGTCAATGTATTTTCTTCGTGTAAATTCAACCACATTTTATACTCGGCTTGGGCGAGCACAAGGCAATCAGGCAATCAGGCACCAGCGGCAGAATTCGTGCCCCACTTGACCAATTCCCCTCCCGCGTCAACAAATACCTTCTGCCTCCACTCTCTGCTCTCTATACAGTCGCATCTTCCTTTTCGATCAATTCCTCTCTTCAAAATGGCCGGTGAGTCCAATAATTCTCTCTCTCACTTCCTTTTCCTACTGCCAGCCCTTTCATTTTCAAGGCGGGGCTGTTCTAGACCGCGCCCGGCACTGTGTGAACCAGTTGCGCCATACCAACAGACCTTGATCAGATGGAGATGAGGCCAACCTAAAGCCAAGCATGGACACCAGCTAACAAAACTCTCCACTCCAGATTTCACCACCGTCGCTCGTATGTGAAACCCCTCCCTCCATTCCCGATGCGCCCACACACAAGAACAACCCCGCAATGAAGAGAAAACCCGGTTCTCTCGCAGACTACACCTCTCAATCAAGAACTACATTCTGACCCGTGACCTTTCATTCTACAGAACAGTTCGTTGAGTTCTACTACCAGACCTTCGACAACAACCGCAGCGGTCTCGCCCCACTCTACGTAAGACTTTACCTGGGTCGAATATATCGAAACGGATATGTTGGATGTGGATACTGATGGCAATTGTGGATCTGAACAGCGCGACCAGTCGATGCTCACCTTTGAGACCAGCTCCGTCCAGGGTGCCGCTTCTATCACCGAGAAGCTGATTGTATGTTCTCCCCCAATCACAACAAACAGATACCCTGGGATACTGACACACGAATCCAACCAACAGAGCCTTCCCTTCCAGCAGGTCCGTCACCAGATCGCCACCTTTGACGCTCAGCCCTCCAGCGAAGGCGGCATCATTGTCCTGGTTACCGGCGCTCTCATTGTACGCCCTCAATCCCTTCGCCATAAGAAACACACGAGTCTCTAACATAACTTTGGAAATAGGTCGATGAGGAGCAGAAGCCCATGAGCTACACCCAACTCTTCAAGCTACAGCCCGACGGCGCCGGCAGCTACTTCGTTCTCAACGACGTCTTCCGCCTGATCTACCCAGCATAAGCGCGCGACGCGGATGAATAGATACGACGCGACGACGGGGTTTATATCTCTTTGTGAAGTGGACCGTGGCCCGGAGATGCAGCTGTCAATGGATATCTCTGAAATTTCTTATACGGGCTACCGCCCAATTTGGACGTGGAGACGAATTTGAACCAAATCTGTTCTCATCGGGAGATCTCTTACTCCGTTCTCTTCCCGTTTTATATCTGCTAGACCTAGATTGTCTTTACTGGCTCTGCAGGAGCGGAGTCTCTTCAGAGGGCTGCTCTGCACTAATAGCCTCCGGCGCAGTCCCAGTCGCTCCGTTCTCATCAGCCCGGTGCACTGCTTTCTGCTTGCTTTCCGGTCCGAAGTATTCAAAGTAGATGGCCATCACCAGTAAAGTTCCCTGTAGACAGGCAGTTACTACCAACACGCCCCAAATACTCCAGCCTTGTGCGCCCTCACGCGCAGCCAAGCTCGCAGCCCAGACTAAGCTTCCAGGTGTCTGAATGCACATCATTGGGATGCTCAGGCTTCCGACGCAGCGGAGTTGGAGAGTCGTATAGATCTGTGGGAGATATTGAATAGATGCAAGGATGGCAGACAAGACGCCGAGGAAGTTGGCCCAGACAGGAAGCGCAGACGGCTGGCGCAGAGAAAACGCGACGGAGATGATGAGTGTCGCGAGTGCGTGCAAAAGGCAGATTGCAGTTACGGTGAGCGCGGTGCGGTACGTGGGACCACTCGGGGTGGAAGAAACCGGTTCCACGGGGTTGGTCGGTGACGTTGCGCGCGGGAAGTAGACTACGAAGAGCAGTAGGCTTGTTTTCCAGTTAGATAGGGTCTTGGGCGTGGAGGGAATCACTCACATTGAGAAGAAGCATAGCCATTGCATGCCGATCTGGAACACGCCCAGCAGACCGGCGAAACAAGCTAGTCCGCTGATCTGTGAGCAGCAGGCGAAGTCGTGGGCGGTCTTGGGGAAGACGAGGATATTGGCGAATGAGGAGGTGCCAGATGTTGTGCCTAAGAGGACGAAGTAGGGCGATATGCCGAAGGAGCTGCGGCGGGAGATGATGCGGATGTGTTGGGGAAGGTAGGAAACGAGGATGCCGATGATGATCAAGCTGGCAAGGTCTTGTCAGTTCGCTGGGAGACCCTGTTGCGGGTGTGGAGAGACAGGTACATTGATAGCACGGGCTGGAATATGCCGGGCGAGGCCAGCTCGCGGCAATATGGGGTGTTTGGGTCCATGGTGTCTCGGGTCTTGGGAGACCAAGGAGGTGTTGGAGGGAGATGACGTTGGAGAATCGCGTGAAGTGGACTCGAGGCTTGGACTTTCGTGATGCCGGGTGACTACCCTGGTAGATTACATTGAATATCGGCTCTATCAGAGTTCTGAGGTGCTAAATTGTTGAGAAATTGAATTGGTGGATTGTTAGATCATTGTAGATGGAGAGATGAAGAAGTAAAAAGCAAGACCGGGATGACCCCCGCATTGATAAGGGCTTAGTCTCGGCCTTAGGCTTGAATTTGGGCGCTACTCGTCTCCACCGTCGATCATTCATAAGGCTACAAGGGTTCACTGTCTATATGTACTCTGTACTCCGTACTCCATTTTCTTAATACGTCCATTGGAGAAGCGAGATGTCTCTCTTGCTCAAACTTATCGACCATCCAAGTCCCTGATTTTTCTTATTCTTGTTCAGAACCTTAGGACCAGGTAACCCCCTGAGTGGTCACAGCGCTCCCTAAAGGCATGAAACTTCCAAGTGGAGACGTCAATCTCCAGGCCCCTAGAATTGTACTTTTCAAGTCCAACGAAAACGTTGTATGATTAAGTCATTCGTGAGCTCTGACTGCAGAAGCAACAGAGCCAGTCGTCTAGGTCAAATGCGCATCGCAATTTACAATATGGTGGTATCTAACCAATCTAGCCACAATGAGATGCGGAAAATTAGAGCTGAAAGATGCTTCCAGGAGATTATCTTTTCCAGTACGTGGACTTGGTTTCCCTGCCTGTCCAATATCCTTCCATCTCCCACCGACGCGAAAGAGCAAACTTCTCCACCGCATCGCTGGGAGATGACGTGTCGTGCACCCACCACTTGGAGTGCAGCAAGGCCATGTTGCCCGCCAGATCATTGTCGTTGGGCCAGTTGATATACCACGACGGATGTAGCCGCTTCCATGGCATAGGTCCTTCCCAGCGGTGGGCATAGTTGATGAGGTCCTGGTCCGGAACACCAGTATTGTAGAGCTTAGGGTGGCTCAGAAGGCTCTTGTAGTACTGGAACACCTCAGCTGTAGGTGAGTACATGAACAGGCCACCGTTGAAGTTTTTCGCTGTGCCGTCGGGATCCAGGAACGGGTACGCATGGTCTCTTTGGAGCGACTCTGGAGATGCAGCCATGAGGTACCGCTTTGGGATAGTGCCCAGCTCTGCGCCAACCTCGGTTGCGTCGTTGCTCAAAACAGGCTCTGTATTCGGGTCTCCAAAAATATCGTGGACGGGACGAGTCAAGACCATGTCGGCGTCCATAAACAGGACCTTCTCATAAGGTATGACGGTAGGATCGAAGAGGCGTAGTTTGGTCGCCATCTTGAACCAGCTATCATCGGCCACCCCCGCCTTGTGTGCCACATACTCGACCTCAATGACAGAGGCTCCATCGGCTCGTAGTCTGCGGCGTTTGCTCTCTCGAACGTCGGGTGTGACGGCCACAATGACGGGCACTTGGTATGGCAGCTTGGTGGCGGGCGAATGAAGCAGCTGATACACAAGGGTCCGGGCGCTCACAAAGTACGGGTCTTCTTCGTCATGAACAGGGTGCGTCCCATCGTCGTGTGAGGCTAAAAAGGTGGCTATGGCATAGCGACCGCGATACTTGGTTGCTAGTCCGTCGCTGATCGCGCCCAGGGGAAGCGGAGTCACAAATAAAAGAAGGATAGTGCATGCGATTGAAACCAAGCAGAAAACCAGCAGCTTCTTGCTCATATATTTCCCCGGTCGAGTCATCTGTGAAATCATTGTTGCTCAGTGGCGTGTGCCATCGAGATGCGAAAGATATTCACGAGAGGAACCCTGAAGAAATTACCTCGGGTAGTGCTTAACTAAGACCTATTCTGCCTATGTAACCCCATGTTACCTGAAACTTCATATTATCAGCACATAGCAATAATGATCGGCTGACAGCTGTCATTCCAGAGTTCTAGATGAAGAGAATTGCTGCATTCAATTCCATAGATCCGCGTGCAGAAAGCCCATGGGGAGAATGAGTCAGCAAGACAAGGGTGCATTGACAGATCTAATTGGTGGAAATGACGAGTATATACCGACTTTTGTCCTCAGGGTCTGACAGGGGTCAATAACTCCATTAAAGTACCCAATGGAGTGATTCTGTGTCTTTAGAGCTCAAAGTAATTGATTATACTTGTGGATCTCCATGTTGTGTTGTCAGGAACAAGGCCGATGGAGTTGGCCTAATTGTATAGGGAGCTAAGATCACATCCGAGTCACTTTGGCAGCTGTTTGTTGTAGGACCTGGAAAAAGAGAAAGGCCTAATGAGTATTCCTATGGCGCAGATAGACTCTCTATATTCGAGTGTATAGCTGCTGAAGCCGTCACTAATCATGAACTCCGTATAGAGACACAAGGTGAGCACTCCAAAAAGTCTCGGTGAGCACAACGCTCCTCGGCTATCAAAGTAGCCGTATGGATAAAGAAAAAAGACAAAGTGAAGACAGGGCTGGAATAGGAGAGGAGATCTTGAGATGACGCCAATCGGTCTGTCATGAAAGAACCATCGTTTAAAAGCACTTGATGAATCATGGAACCAGGCAAATTCCCCAACTACGTCACTCCATGATCATCCCTGCTACGTTGCTTTTCCCTGCTCCCTTCAATCATCATCTGAGTCTTCTTTAAAATCATCAAGACTTCCTTTTTCCTTTTCTCAACTCTCACTGACAGTGAGTCCAGCCCCCCTTCTGCTACTTGATCTCCCCATACTGATCTTTCTTGCTTCATACAAGCTCTCCCCCTTCCCCATACGATAAACAAAAACTATGAAGTTCAATTTGGCCACCGGCCTGGTGTGTTTACTTGCTACCACCGAAGCTGTAGGAGCTTCGACCTGGTGGAGCAAGGCTGGTAAGCTTCAATCTTGCGATGGAGCTGCAAGTAAGTTGTGTTGCTAACGTCATCGCAGTCTACAACAAATGGCACGAGACTGAACTGGAGCGATGGCTTTCCGACCACGGTACGTTTTCTGCATCGGTCATGTCGCTGGCACAAGCTGACAGTGTTTGACAGACATTCCTCACCCTTCTCCTGCCGACCGCAGGGACCTCGAGAACCTGGTCAAGACCAACTGGGACAGCAAGGTTCAGAAGCCTCTGGGCCAGGCTGCCGACTCGGTCTCGGATGAACTGCATCATGCGAAGGAATGGGTCTTTGACACGTAAGTTGCTCCCCCTCGTCGTCGCTGAACAAACACTGACCCGCCCGCAGCTGGTCTGATTCGCAGCTCAAGGCATTCCTCGATCGCCACGGCATTCCCGCTCCCCAGCCCCGCAAGCGCGACGTCCTGATCAAGACCGCCCGCGAGAACTACGAATCTATTGCGAAGAAAGCTGGCGAGGCTGCATCCTATCCTGGTGATTGGCTCTACGAGCAGTGGAGCGAGTCCGATCTCAAGGAGTGGCTTGATGAGCGTGGATGGCCTGTTCCCCAGCCCACCACCCGTGACAGACTCATCGCCGCCGTTCGTCGCAACTCTCGTCTGGCGAGCTTGCAGGCCCGCAACCTAGCCGCTTCTGCAGTCTCCTCTGCCGAAGCTGCTCAAGCTTCTTTGAGCGACGAGCTTTTCAATGCCTGGTCTGATTCTAAGCTGAAGGAGTTCCTTGACGAGCATGACGTCAAGGTGCCCCAGGGCTCGAAGCGCAATGAGCTCATTGCCCTTGCCCGCAAGAACCGCGCCTATCTAGTCGACCAAGCTGCCAGTGTGTCGTCCGCCGCCTCTGATGCCTTTGGCGCCGCCACCACCAGGGCCGGCAACCAATATGCCAAGGCTACCGATGATGTCAAACTGAAGGTGGACGATGAGTTCAACACCGCAATCAAGACATGGTCGGACTCTCGCCTCAAGGCCTTCCTCGATGCCCGCGGCGTCCCCGTTCCCCAGAATGGCAAGCGTGATGAGCTACTAGCCAAGGTCCGCTCCAACGCGCACAAGGCTGCTAGTGGATGGAACGAGTACAACTTTGATACTTGGGACAAGGAGCACCTGCTGTAAGCTTTTCTGTTCCTCTTCATTCAATACCCGAACTAACTTGGACCTTAGGAAATACCTTTCCGCCATGAACTCCAAGGCTGCAAAGAAGGCGGATGCCTCGCGTGAGGAGCTGGCCAAGCACGCCAAGGACGTATACGCCAAGGCCTCCAAGGCTGATGGTGAACAATACGCGGCGGCTACATCCAACATCGCCGTGGCGACCGGTTCTGCCAAGGATACCACCTTTGACAACTGGACATACTCTGAGATCAAGAAGTACCTTGATTCGTACGGCATCCCCGTGTACCAGGGCTCGAGCCTCAACGAGCTCCGTGCAGCTGCCCGGCGCCATGCTACCTACTTCAAGTACGGTACGAGCAGCCCTCAAGGTACCATCTATGCCAAGATCATGGAGACCCTCAACTGGATCCTAGATCAGGTCAAGGTTGGAGCTTCCAGCGGCCGGGCACAGGGCGAGGAAGCCGCCGAGAAGGCCCGCGAGAAGGTCTCTGATCAGGCTCAGAAGCTTCGCTCGGAGCTGTAAATGTTTACCCGAGATGGTAGGCAAGAGCATCTCATCTTGCGGTGCCGATTCTCTGGTTACGATGATTATGACTTTCGATTTGGCAATTGCTGGAAATATTTCTTCGGGAGCTTAGTTATGTTAATAATAGTTTAGTCCCCAAAAAGAATTTTGAATCACACTGAGCCGGGTCTCATCTATTTACAATGTTAGCCTTGGCAAAGATCAGTACGCATTGCAATGCTAAATCCGAATCAAGTCGTACATGTTTTTTACGCGGAACACGAAATCGCTTAATAGCTATACCCAGCATCCTGTTTTCTTGATCCACCCGGCCATTTTTGGGGCTCATCATCCTCCGTAGCCATGGCCAGATCATGATGCCGGCGCTTCGGGATCACCCTCGGCAACCAGCTTGCCGACAACCAGGTATTTCTCCGAGAAGCGCTCCTCCCACGACTGGAGGTTCTCCAGCTGCTCGGCATCCAGATCCTTGAGATCATCCAGTGGTGCCGACAGGTCTTTGGTCAACATCTCCTCGTCGAAGCTCTGGTGTGCAAGGCCTCGCGACGCATCGCGGCCAGCGAAGTTCTCGTACGGACCACCCTATCCGTGATCAGCCGTGTCCCATTCCCAATGTCAATGACCGAACTCCACCTACCGGGCCATAGAAGTTCTTGCCTGGAGTTACGTCGAAGACCCGGCCACGAACGGCCAGGAAGACGGGCCGGTCGCCCTCGCCGTTGAACTCGATCAGGGTCTTGGGGGTGTAGGTGCGGAAGACGATTGGATCCGGGCCACGCGGGAGTACCACGGGCGGCGTAGGGCGGAAGTGCCAATACAGCAGCACGACGAAGAGTGAGAGAAGGATTAGGTTGATGGGTGAGGCGATCGACATCCTGGGAGGGTTAGTGGTTGCTCGGGTACTCCATAGATGAGCTCGAGATACGAACACTTCCGCCTGTGGCATGTTGCCTTCTGTGATGGATCAGTAGAGGTTCACGTGCGCATCAACGAAGAAGGGGCTTATCTACCAGTAGCCATTTTGGGATAATGGTGGTTGGTAACCTTGGAATGTCTAATCAGAAATGAAGAGCGGAGGCTGCGGAGAAAGATGTCATCCCCGCCCCACGTGATCATGTTTCCATTTCTATTTTACTGATATTCTACTTCTATATACTTCGGTGATACTTCCTATGTATTTCCTGATGAGACACGAGGTGATACACAATGGGACGACTGGCAACTGGCGTTCTACGGACTATATTAAATAGACGCCCGAGATAGCTTAAGCCACCGAAGATGAAACGATGTCAACACAGCCCCGGAAAGCTCCAATGTTTCAACTGCACTCGTTCATCGCCCCATATTAATTTGTCGCCCACTTATTTCAGCCTGGTGAATGCTATGCTATTCTCGCGCGAGCCTGCTTTCTTTTCCTTTCTGTTTCCAAGGTTTTCCAGTTCGGACTTTGATTCCGAACTCTTTTCCTTCGCTTTGTTTCCGTGGTAAACGCTCCCTTAAGCTTCCTTTTGATCTCAGACTAGTCTCTTCTCTCTTTCGTCGTCTTTTTCATCGTACCTGGTGGAGCCCAGTCTTTAGTTCTCGATCACGCCGATCTGCAGCATCGCTAATCGCTCATCGCAGATTACGATGTGGGCCAAACGACGCTTCAGTCGATCGCGACATCCGCCCACATCAGCCGAAGCAGCGGAGAATACGTCGGCTCTTGCGGATCATGCGCCAACAGACAGGTTCGCTCGGGACTTGCCTGCCCTGCCATAGTAAGTGTATTTAAAGACTACCCAAGGTTCCCGGTTGCTCATTCACATACAGTGACTTGGATTCAACCTTACACGAACAACCTGACCACCTAACCGCCTTACCTCGTGCGCGCGATGATGGAGACAAGAAATATTCGACTGTGTCTCCTTTGATGTCGCCAGTGGGATCTAGAAATCGCGGTAGCGGAAGTAGCTTCTGCGTCTCGCCGATCGACGACACTGATCAACTGCCCCGCCATAAGCGCAATGACTCTTGGGCGTCCGCGCGTGCTTCCGGCCCTCAATCACTGAGGGATACTTCTCCATCTCCAGAGGTATCACACCACATACCCAAAGCCGTCCACTTTGCGCCCAGTCATGACGATCTCTCGGGCGATCCCAGCCATATCAGAAAGGCAAACCAAGTAAAACCGCAAGTTACAAGCTCCCACAAGTCCTCCAGTTCGCACACTTCCAACTTCATGCACTGGGGACGGGAACAATTCCACTCCAAGAAAAAGCTCACCAAGACACGCAACCGAAACAGTAGCTTCTCGAGGAGTGAGCCCCCGGTACAACCCGTGCAACCTGTACCACCCGAGACCAGAAGTCAATCATCATCCCGTGTGTCTTCACTGGGAGAGCATTCCAATAAACACTTTGGCGCAGAAGATGGAGGCCCTAAATTAGACACGCTGGGCTTCGTTCCATCCGTCGTGACGACGATCACTGCTGGCGATTCAGAGGCGTCGCCAGAGAGACCGGATCCAAAGTATCCTCCCAAGAGTAGCCGCCGTTACGTGCCGCATCCCCTGCCAGAACCGAAATTCGGCGCCGCATTCGACATGATGCAGACCCCACAACCTGCCGTCGTCAATACCGTTGCCCGGACTGGCAGCCCGCTTGAAGACCTCAACGACAGCCCACGCGGCAGCCTCAATGTTGAGTCCGGGTCTACGGATAACCTCACTATCATGTCGCGACGACACCCACTTCCGACTTCTATGCCAATTTCAAAGAAGCCAGTACGAAAGCCTACTCCCTCTGAAGCGATTCAAGCACCGGCCGTGGCTCAACCCCCTGATGATCGCCCCAAGGATCCTCAAAGTCGCATCGAGTCTCTCGAAACTAGGCGAGATGAGCTTGCGCGACGCAGATTCAATCTAGAGACCGTGCTCAAGGAGTTGACCCGTGTCATCCAGCCTCAGTCTTATGCATATGACCAGGCGGCCAAGGCGGAGGTCAAGAGGAGTGTGCAGAGCATCGAGAATGAGATCGCAGAGATCAAGAGGGAGGAGCACGAGCTTGGTATGAAAGTTACCCGGGCCTGGAGACGGTTAGACGAGAAGGAGAACAATGGTGATGGCAGTAATCTTTGGGTCAAGCGCGTCACTAGTTAGGTGGTTTTGCTTTTCTTATGGTAACTGGGGATTGTCGGCTCCAATTCCGTTTCGACTGGAGCCTTTCGTTTCTTGTCTTTAACCAGATACCCGGGCGTTTTACTTGCCAGTGTTTTCTCCCTGTTGCTTCAAGCTTATCAAGCATGCGGATTCTTTGTGCACAGCCTCTTCGAGTCCAATGAAAGTTATTGACCTTTTTGAAATCTTCCCACGTCTGACACATGTAGGTATTTGTAAATTTCAAGTGCTGCAAGTGGTATTTAGGAACGTAGAATATAAACTGTAGAAGGGCGTAGAACGTAGGAATGGTATTTGCTGTAACTGAAAGAATATATACCACCATCTTCGCTCTTGTTGGACGTGGCTCGTTTGGATCGTAAAACGGACTGAGAGAATCGTATGAACCGTTTATTTCTTGCCAGACTTCTTGATGCCCTGCTGGCCGGTGTTCAGAGGGCCCTTCTTGCCCTTGGCCGCCTCCATCATATCCTTCTTGGCCTTGGCATCTATAGAACATGTCAGGATGACAGCTAACCGGTGTAAGTTGCAAGTGAAACATACCGGCTTTCAACTTCTCCCTGTAGGCGAGTTCATCCTCGTCGAGCTCCTTCTTCTCCTTCTTGGCAGTCTTCAAGGGCTTGACCTTGCCACCTAGATGGTTGTTAATTTCAAGTTGTGCTGTCTGTTGGGACCGGGAGATCTCAACATACCTTCTCTGCTAGCGCCACCCATTTTTGCAGGTATGGACTGATTGAGAGGACTGAAATGCGAAAGGAAAGGGAGAGTTGGTGATCGTCGCGAACGCGAATAAGGAAAAAAAAAATCACCGACGCTGATCAAACTGAGGGGTGCTTTACCGCCTACCCCATTAGGACTAACACAGAACCTGTCACGATGCAGGCCGAGATACCGACTTCTCATTCTCGCCTCAATATACCTATTCACTACTGGCCGAGTGCGATTTCTACATTCGCGCCTGCCCATCATCCGTTCATATATCTGCCCTCTTGACTATGTGCTTGGGATAGTCGAAGCTTCTAGACTTTGGTGTGAAGGCAGGCCCTCAAGCCGGTTGGACTTTCAAACATCCCCGAAGATTCATTTCGTCCCTGAGCTTGCGCTAACTGAGCGTTTCTCATCGAAGCCTCCTCCAAAGGTCTAAGGAGAACAACTGCAAATCAAGGAGGAAGTATCGGACGGTTATCGTCTGCAGGGCGATACGTGGTCAGCATGACATCGCATCGCAGGTCGAGGTCTCCATCGACCCCTTCTGAGGGTGAGATCATCGAATCGGGTTCAGAGACGAAGGCAACTGCGTCAAAATCTCCTCTTAATGGCACCAGCGTTGACCGTCCCCCCAGAGCTAGTTCACCCTCTGCGCCTCGATCTCTTGCGTCACGGAAAGGAAGTGCTTCACCCCGTCGACGGAGGTCATGGACCAGGTCGCGTTCGAGATCCGGTTCTCGCTCGCCGTACCGGGATAGCAGGGGCAACAAGCGCAGGCGTACCGATGACTATGATGAGTATGTGAACCGACACTCTCGGCCCGAGCCGCCGCGACGTTACGGGTCGAGATACGATGATAGGCACCATGACCGAAGCGCGCCCTCCCGTCGAGCAAGATCATACTACGACTATGACCGCGAGGAGAGCTACGGAGCAGGACTGCGTTACACCGATGACTACGATCGACGCAGGGACAAGCGACAGCGAACCCGAAGCCGGTCGCCGTATCGCGAAGGGAGAAAGCCCAAGCGATACGATGATCTGGAACCCAATAGGGATAGTTATATGTCCCAAGCGGATAGCAAGGGGAACGGGCAGTCTTCGGGAAAAGCAGTGAGCGAACAAGGAAAGACTCAGGCTGGCGCGCAGGACTCCAAACTGGGTGCTGAAACACGCAAGAATCAGGTGCAGCAGACACTTCCCAGACGTGCGCATTTTGCCGACGAGTATGTTCATGTTTGCTCTTCTGATACTGAAAATCGCATGGCTAATGACTTGTGCAGTGTCGATACTTCTTCCGTATCGGACGTTGTAGAAGAACCGCAACCAGAGCCAGTCGACGAAGCGGCTGCTCTCGAAGCTCGTCGCAAACGCCGCGAGGCTATTCGTGCGAAATACAGAAGCCAGGCGTCCCCTCTGCATCTTCAAGCCTTGCACGTTGGTACAGATTCACCTACCTCAGGTTCGACACCGGTTTCAGAACCGGCGAGTGCGCGAGATACGTCGGGTAAGTTTAAGGATTCGAAACAAAAAGGCTGGGCACAAGCTGACGTACCCTTGTCCGCGCTTTCAGTTTCTCCGCACTTGTCTCGGTCTCAAACCCCTAACGAGCAGCCTGGTGGAACCATTTCGGATTTCAAGATTGGCAAAGACACCGACCTGATCAACAATGATGCACCTGTGGATGGATCTGAAAAGGACGAACCTTCTGCTGCTGACTATGACCCAACATATGACATGAAAGAGGAGAGACAAAAGCATGGTGTTCAGAACTCCAAAGACGATGTCTCGTCCGCGGCATATGATGAGACGCAGACCACCAAACAGGACATTCTGATACCGGATACTCCACAGCAGCCACTACCCAAGGCGAAAGATCCGTATGACATGTTTGCGGAGGACGACGATGACATGTTTGCCGAGGAGAAAGAGGATCATCCAGCACACGCATCAGCAGCAGCCATTCCGCAGGCCCAGGAACTTGATATTAGCATGATGGACAACTGGAACGACGCAGAAGGCTATTACAACACCCGGCTGGGCGAGTTGATCAACGGTCGCTACCATGTGAAACAAGTGCTAGGCAAGGGAATGTTTTCGTCCGTTGTGCGAGCCCTGGACGAGAAGACCGGAAAATTGGTGGCTATCAAGATCATCCGCCAGAACGACACCATGCGCAAGGCTGGTATGAAGGAGATCGGGATTCTGGAACAGCTTCTCGAAGCCGACCCGGAGGACAAGAAGCATGTCATTAAATTCGAGCGCTACTTTGACCACAAGGGTCACTTGTGCATGGTGTTTGAGAACCTGAGCATGAACCTTCGTGAATTGCTCAAGAAATACGGGCGCGACGTCGGGCTCAACCTGCGGGCGATCCGAGCCTATGCTCAACAGATCTTTCTCGGCTTGAGCCTCCTTCGCAAGTGTAACATCGTACACGCCGATCTGAAGCCGGACAATCTTCTCGTGAGCGACAATCGCAACATGCTCAAAGTTTGCGACTTGGGTTCGGCGTCCTCCGCCTCCGACAATGAGGTCACTCCCTACCTCGTCAGTCGCTTCTACCGCGCCCCCGAAATCATCCTGGGCATTCCGTTCGACTATGCAATCGATGTGTGGTCCATCGGCTGCACGCTCTTCGAACTATACACGGGCAAAATCCTCTTCACGGGCCGAAACAACAACCAAATGCTGCGCTCGATCATGGAATGTCGGGGCAAATACCCACCCAAACTTTTGCGCCGCGGGTCCCTGGCACACATGCACTTTGACGAGATGCTCAACTTCCACAGCATCGAAGAAGACAGAATCACCGGTCGCCCGGTGACGCGAGTTCTGGATTTCAAGAAGCCCGAGCGCGACCTGAAGACCCGGTTGATGGGTAAGGGGACACGCGGGATGGCAGATGGTGATGCGAAGGACTTGACGCTGTTTGTGGACTTTCTTGATCGGTGTCTGACTCTTAACCCCGAGAAGCGTTGCACACCTGCTGAGGCGTTGAAGCATCCTTTCTTGACGCGCAAGTAGGGTGGCTAGGCGTCCGGTTGTGCCAGTTGTGTACATTGAATTCAGGATAAAATTTTATGGAATATATCACATTTCATTTAGCATCCATTTCTCGCTGGTAGGTAGGGTAGGGCTGTTTGTATCCATTATGTTCCGAGGCGAACTCCTGCAGATGAGCGCGTGTTTCCTATCCCCTCCAGAAAGCTTCAATATCATGACGTCTAGATAGATGCAGGGGGTTGAGGTCTATCCAGATGTCAAGTATCTACAAGATTGAGTAATTGTCCAGGTAAACGTCGCATTGCCAAACCGTCTAATCTAGGATCCTCATCCTTCGAATTTGGCATTTCATCGTTGATTCTATTTTATGGCACGAAACACTGGGACGTTGTGCTGTTACACCTAATACGGAACTAGCATTTACAGGCGCCCCTCAGCAACGTAGCAACGATATGAGCGACACAATATAGCAGCTCAACGTACTAGTTAGTTAACTCTCCCTCAGACCAGTTGATGCCTCAGGACGGCAGAGGCGCACCGTGGCAAAGGCCAGAGCTCAGTAAGGACGAGGCAAAGGGTAGCGACATGAAGAAAAGGCCGGAACCAATCAAACATGCTTGTTTGACGCAGGCTCCCAACCATGTGTACGTGGCGCAAGACTGGAAACAAAGCAAGTTCCGAGTCAATCAACAAACTATAGACCGCCTCTTTCCGCATTCGTCTTCCGTTACAGGTTCACGACTAAAGCGGTTTCTCGAGGTCCGGATCTAGATCTAGATCTAATTCTGGTTTCGGCCTTCCCCCAATGTTCTCGAATCCAGCCCGTGGGTTCTTGGGTTCTTTGATCGGGTGGATAAGATTACATACCATGGTTCATTTGTTGATCCATCCAGTCAACGGTTGTTATCATACATACTTCGGCCGGGGTTGCCGGGATGATATCAGGTTTTCCTTTAACGGTTCCCCGATATGGTAGTCAGATTGAATGGGATGACGGGCGTGGTTTTGGTGGATGGTAGCTGATTGGATGGATTTAGGGCATGGTTTGGCCAGTGAGGAGGTAGTTGGTTGGATGGTAGGGCAATGCATGGGCAGGTTAGGCTTACATCCATGCAGATTATTTACCAGGAGTGCGCAGTATAGACTACGAATGGGTGTGGACCGGTGTTCTCGAAGGTGCTTTGCCACTTACTGGTACTGTATGTGGCAAGGGAGGAAAAGGATAACAAAGGCGATGATGATGATGATGATGATACCTCGACCTCGGGATGATATCAAGATGTGTTTATTCTGTGGGTCGGGTGATGCACTTTGTATCCCCTGCGAGCATTCCGCCACAACAGAGCCGGGAGGGATCATTGTTGGATGGGGCATTGTTCGCATACTCGGTACTATGGGTGGATATGTAGTTCACTAGGTTCATTCTAAACGGCGATCGACTCTACTGGTAATATGTAAGATGAAAAAGGGGTGTAGCGGTGAAGGAAGTGCATAATCCTGGGGTACATACGGACTACGGATAACGGAGATGTGATGCATCGTGGCACAGATCAGGTGATGGTCATGGACGTGCGAGTACAGTACGGAGTCGTGTTGGGGGAGAACATACTATGACCAAGTCGCACAGGGCAAATCGCGACTCTAGACCGGCCAGGGTCGGTGGGCCCGTGTACAAGATCCACTCGTTCTCGAAAGTGAACGCCCCAACGGAATGGTTGGTCGTGGTGGTCGCTCTCATTGCCTCACTTCTGCCTAGGAGTTTCACTCAGGTGTGGAGAACAGAGTTGGCATGAGACTCAAGACTAGGACTAGGACTAGGACTAGGACTAGGACTAGAACTAGAACAGAGCTGGGTCTGGAAAATACGGTGTAGATAGGGTACGACAACAGCTGCAATAAGACGGGGAGTCGAGTGAAACGGGACCGAGTTGGACCACAAGGACACATGGACTGGAACCGAGATGGAACCGGATGAGGTGGCGGGAAGTGGAGATCTATTGCCACAGAAAGAGACAAGGCAGAACGGAAAAAGGGGGGGAGGGGGGAAGAGAAGCGGAGAGGAGAAGGGGAAAGGGAAATCAGTCTGCACCAGTCGATCGTTATGAAATTCGACCCACTTGATTTCACCCAATCAACGAATGCAGGTGGCGCCTGCAAATGACCGGAGCCTGTGAACTGTGATTGGCTTCGTTAGTTAATGCACACCGCTTCATCCACATGGGACGTGGTCCTTGGCACGACTCGACGCATCATTGATATTTTTATCCTTCCCCCCCCCCCCAAACTTTCAGTCTACTTCTACTTCTATACTCGACCTTACCCTTTTATCTTCACACTTATATATCTCTACTTCTTTACCCCCTAGCTCTTCTCTTACCCTCATCTCCTTTTGTTTATTCTATCCTTTGGAATCCCTGGACCCGTGGAATGGACTGCCTTTGAATGCCGTGGAATTTGAAACACTTATAATTCCCTGGACCGCCCCCAACCTCATCTATATCCTTAGATAGAGGTCTTGGATTTTCCCACTTTCCTCTCCTTGCCATGTATCCGGTTATGCTTCCAACACCTCCGGCTTCTCCAATCCCCCGCTGCTATGCTCCCAAGGACCGATTAGGATTCATATTAGCCAACCGGCTCGAACTCACCGGCATCCTGGGTGTCGGTGCTTACGGAGTCGTCTATACGGCCGTAGACATTCACACCAATGTTCGCTATGCCGTCAAAGCCCTCAACAAGACCGGATTGGACTCTCGGCAACTGAAGTATCAGCATCGGGAAATTCGTCTGCACCATTTGGCCAGCCAGCACCCCAACGTCGTTTCCCTGGTCCGCATCATGGATTCTCTGGACTGTACCTACGTCGTGATGGAATTCTGCCCGGAGGGTGATCTGTTCTCCAATATCACGGACAAGGGCAACTTTGTCGGCAATGATCCTCTGGCCAAGCGCGTGTTTTTACAACTTTTGGATGCCGTGCAGTTTTGCCATGACCTGGGAATTTATCACCGCGATCTCAAGCCGGAGAATGTCCTGGTGACTGACCAGGGGATGACCGTTAAACTGGCGGATTTCGGCCTCGCGACCACGGACTACTTCACCTCGGACTTCGGTTGTGGCTCCACGTTCTATATGTCGCCTGGTAAGTCATCATTCCTCCCGAGCCATCTGAAACCCATCTAATCTCCTGTCAAACAGAGTGCCAGCAGACCAACCCCCGCCCCATGTCCTGCTACTCCTCAGCAGCCAACGACGTCTGGAGTCTGGGCGTGATGCTAGTCAACCTGACCTGCGGTCGCAACCCGTGGAAGCGTGCCTCGTTCGAGGATTCCACATTCCGGGCCTATCTCAAGGATCCGTCCTTCCTGAAGACTATCCTCCCCCTATCCACGGAGATGGTGTGTATACTGTCACGGGTATTTGAATGCGACCCATCCAAGAGGATCACCATCCCGGAGCTGCGCCAGCTGATCGTGGACTGCCCCTGTTTCACTGAGACTTCAATGGCCCCCTGGGTGCCGGAGCAGATTCCACAGGATCTCTTCGTCCAGCCCCAACCCTTCGTGCCCGTGGAACCCCTGCATGCCCAGCCCTCCGCCTCCTCGGATTCCTCGTACTACTCGGACTTTTCCGAGTCTGCCGCCTCCGACTCCTCTGCTCTCACCGAGGACTACTCCGACTACAACTACATGTCGCCCGTCATCTCCGAGCAGGTCCAGGTTCCGGACTGCAAGGTCGTGTTTCCCCATCCCATCTGTGTGGGTTACTCCCTTCCCGCAGATACCTTTACGGGACACCCCATTCCGGTCTGTTGAATCTGAGGCCACCTACACTCCCCTTAACGCAGCTGCAACGACGATTACGCTCTCCATTTTCAACCTTGCTTTTTACACTCGGCGTTTTTCTGCATTCGACTTTTTCCGGATCCTTCATCAAAAGCTGCCAAAAACGGTCACTCTGAGAACTACCCTGGACTTGGCCACTAGCCTTTTTGCTTTTTCTTTCTGGACATATTTTCCACGTTTTCCTTTGGACACCATAAAACGTGTGGCTCGGCAACCGTGAACTTCTCTCATCTGATCCTGGGCCAACTCTCTGACCACACATCCACCGTGACCCGGCTTGGATGTCCATTTTACTGTTTTAATATTTCCCATCTACCGGAGGTTTTTTGTTCTTTTTTTCTTTTTTTGCAAAATCTGGCATGATAATATATTGGGAGGCTCGACTGAAGCATATCGCCCCTGGGAGGGCGATATGTCCGACGACACAGATCTTTTTGAATTGCGCATCTGGGCAAGGGTCGTTACGGCGTTGAATGTACGGTGGAGAACGGATGTGAACGATTTCAATTCTCTTGTCTATTTTCGGGGAGGATGTCTATATCTTTTTTTTTTTTTTTCTATACATGTGTTATGGGTGGAACTCTCAAGACTTGATTGCATCTGTGCATAGACTCGGCATGGTTGGATTTTATTTACGATATGATACCTTGGGCAAACGGAGCGAATACTTGCATACCTCAACACCAACACTAACACTCTCATTTTCACTCAGACCTTTGCTTTATGTAGTCTTACTCCGTACCACGTTGCGCCGTGCGACGCGCCCGGCTGACTCGACAGGACCGTTTGTCGGTGGATGGGTTGTGTCACTGTAAGACCTCGTTGCTGCCCAAGTGAGACGTGAGGCACGAGCAACCTACTATAGTTAACTTCTTTAGGTTTGGTCATCTGATGAACTCCAGGTAGTACCATAGTTAATTCCAGTCTTCTCTTTGCATGGACTAAAATATACCCTGATTGGTCTCATACAACTTATCCTAATGTAAATCCTTCAAAAGACAAAATCTCACATATTCCGTCCTCCAGTAACGCGAATCGTCTCACCACTGACATAAGAGAAATACGGACTCGCCACACCGAGAATAGCTCTCGCCGCCTCCTCGGGACTCGCCGGACGACGCAGCGGGATATCAGGATACGAGTTCGCCTCACCCTTCCTGTCATCCAGCTGCTTGCCAGGGATGCCCAGAGCCACCTTGGTGCCGTCCGGGGTGGTGATAAAGGCGCCATCCTCCTTGGCGGCAGTCAACCGGGTGGTCACGTAGCCAAAGGCGATAGTATTGGCTCGCACGCCGAAAGCCGGTCCCCATTCTTTAGCAATCGTACGAGTCAAGCCCACGACACCCGCTTTGGCAACGGCGTAGTTGGCCTGGCCTCTATGAGTGAATTAGTATCGTTATCGGGTAAAGGAATTGCAGACGTACGCATTGCCATGGATGCCGCTCGTACTGCTGATATTGATCACCACGCGCGGCTCCTGGTCCTTTACACGGAAATACGGCGCCGCGGCACGCACCAGTCTGAATGGCGCTGTATTGTGCACTGCTAGCATGGTATCCCATTGCTTATCCGTCATCTGGAGAAGACTGTTAACTAGTCGAGTTCCAATGAAAAGGGGTGGTAACCGACCTTGTGAATAACACCATCCCAGGTAAACCCGGCATTATTAACGATGATATGGATCTTGCCACTGCCGAACTCGGCAGCGCGCTTCACGAGTTCATTTATGTAGTTCGAGTCGAGGATGTCGCCCACGACGGCTAGAGCGCGGCCGGGTCCGGCTGCGTTGATGGTGTCGGCGACTGTGTTGGCCTTGTCTATGCGGATTAGAACAAGTTCCGGAGTCACGGTACGTGAGAAGGGTTAATGGTTGTGGTTGTCTGGGAGTGTCACGCGTACCAGAGTCGATGTCTGCAATTACTACTTTTGCGCCCTCGTTTGCAAATAGCCGCGCTGCTTCGGCGCCGATGCCCTGTCCTGCGCCGGTGATGATGGCTACCTGGCCGGCGAGCATGCCGGCCGGGTAATTGAGGTGCTTGCTGACCTGGTTGAGACGATCGGAGGGAGTCATTGTATGTGTGGTAAGGGAGGAAACTGAGGGTCGAGGGGTTGATTTATACTTCGGGAACTCGGCGTAAGTGCCGAGGTTCGATCGGAGTGGGGTTGCGAGAAAGTACAGAATACCATAAACATAAACATCAGATCCATTGGTATAGACTATTTTCTAAATCTTTTGTTCTAGCTCAATCTGCGTTTGGGCTCGAGCTGGAAATTACGTATCCTCTCTACAAGACCTCCCTAGGGTACGGTACAGAAAAACCTCACGACGTCCACCTCCACCCACGTATAGGAAACATGTACAGTCTCAGAGCCAAGTCAAGTGGTATCGTCTGAATGACGTTTAGATCCGCAGATACATTCGTTGGATGAGACGGTCTGCAGGAATGCCTCCACGGTAGCTTCGTAGCCGGCGATGATGGGTAATAGACAGTTGCTTCCCGGGTTGCCCACCATATCCGGATCCAAGTCGAGATGAGCTGATGAAGCCCAGAATTGACTGGTATCTTCGATTGAGATCTTCTCGGGTGAGCTTCCACACTCGAGCTTGGAGGCTTCAAAGCAGACGGTGTTGATGGTCGCGGTCATCCGAGACAACACCTCGCGGCATTGAAGCAGTAATCCGCGAAGTAGAAAAGCTTGGATTTGTCGATTCTCTTCCTGACATAGCTCATAGTATCCGTACCTGATGTCCAGAGCGTGTTCCGCGCGCGGAGTCCGGGACGTCTCGTGTGAGATCCAGTACTCAAACAGCTGCAGCGTGAGATTGAGTACGGAAATGACCAGTAACGAGTTGGCACTGTCTTTGGTGCATTTTCCACACTGCAGAAAGATCTGACATGCTCGGAAAGTCGCCTTGATTGTTTGAAGACTGTGATCGAATCTGAGAAGTAGGGATTCGGCGAGTAGATGATTGAGTCGGTTCATATGGAACAGTTGCATATCCACACATTCGCAGGGGGTAGGATAGGGCGATACAGAGCCAGTGAATGACGGGCTCGTTATTCCATCGAGAGGATCTGACGGTAGAAACGTCGGCGTCACTGGTGTATGAGGGTATCCTAGACCGACTAGAGGTAGAGTAGGGCAGTCCATCAGATCGGCAAAAGGTGATCCATCGGTTAATTGTGGACATATCGGCGTCTCCAGTGCTGATACACTGCCAAAACTGCGTGGACTCTCCCAAAGTCCTGGACCAGGGATCAAGCATACCTGAACAGACTCAGCATTCGAGGACTTGAAGCGAAGAAAAAGCAAAGTCTTACGTCGTCTTCCGTCACGGAATCGGCAATATGCCCATGCCCATGCCCATGTCCTTGGAACACTCCGAGAGGCTCTCTCTCAATCACAGGAGATGGTCGACTCCGACGGAACCCACGCATCGGCGGTTTATCTTCCTGTAACTGGCCCAACTTCCGTAGCGTCGCTCGGTTTTTACTTCCCTTGGGCTTGCCGGATCGATTGGCAAAGCCGTACTGACACTGCAGGCCATGGCGCAGACAACGGGTGCAGACGTTCTTACCAGACAAGTTGCATTTCACCTTGGACTGCCGACAGTTCTCGCACGCCGTTCGGAGTTTGGGTGTATCGCCTCCATACGGTTGCTCTCCAGACTCAAGCATCGGGAAGACGTGGACCACGAGCTTGAAGATACCAAAACGAGAGATGATGCTATATACCAGGGGGTTGGTAAGTAGTCCCCGTATATATAAGCTCAAGCTTCAGAAGGCCTCAAAATGTCACACTCGCATTCGGATTCCTGTACCGACGGCAGCCGCATCAAGAGGTCAGCCGCTGTGAAACCCCAAATCCATGGATGCTTTTCATCTGATCATGATCAACCTTGCAGAGTGTTCTCGACCTTATTGCCAGGTCGGTCTGACCCAGCTCAGGTTAGGAAATACGTATCTGCTGCTGTTCGTGTTTAGTGTTTGTTTAGCGTTCAGGGCAAAAAGGGCTTTTAGCGTTTCCCTTTCTCTTAGGAAACGGTACCCATCCAGTTGCACTGATGCAACATCGTAAGTAGTCTGTTGCTGACCAGATTGGCTCGTCGAGCCAACCACCGTGACGACGACGAAGCTGGTGGCCAATAAGACCCTTGTTTGCTTCCCCCACCCAGGAAATACAAACTGCACAACTGCACACCCGGCTGACCGGATCCAGTCACGGCTCTCGCTAAACGAAGTTCGCCGCATCCTCAGACCGTGGGTCATCGTTGCACATCACGAACCAGGTCGTCAGCAGGGTCGAAGCAAGAGGAATACACTGCAGGTAAATGTTTCATTCCATGCTACCTCTAAGATGCCTTGAGTATGCTGTCCAACCTCGCCCCTCTTCCCCAAACCATCGCCGTACTCAGCCGCGTGGAATCTGACATATCTCGGCATTCCCGCTGTGCCGATAATCAAACGCCTTTAGGAGTCCCGTTAGATGCGCCCCTGCCGCACACACCACCAGTACATGGAAGATCTGATGCGAGCTGCCCAAGATATCGAATTTGCCTGGATACAGTCTTTCCGGCACCCGCGCGGCGTAGATGATAGCTCCTAGAATATAGAGGAAGCCCTGAAGGAGCACCCAGCTGAGACCGATCTGGCTGCGCATGCGGTCGAACCCGAACACACTCAGCCCATGGAGGACCGGGAAAACGGCCGACAGGCCCATCCCGACAAACATGGCTGCACGAAAGGGCCGCCAGCGGGGAGTCCGGAATTGTGGGAGAATCGAAACTATCATACAACCGAGACCGATTGTGCAGATCATGGTCCAGTAGCGGTGCTGCAGCTCAGGGATGCAGTAGAATCCGTAGAAAACACTCGGGACGAAACTACCAACAATAAGCCCCACGATGCCGACATAGTCGAGCGCATTGCCAACGCGTGCCACGGCTGGTGAGTGGTTGGAGATGGTATGGTAGGTTGCAGACATCCCAAGACAGAATGCGGCCCCGGCGAAGAAGCAGCTAAACGCTAGGATGTCCGAGTCAGCTGCCGTGTGGTATCGTGGCGCCAGGGCATGGTAGAGCTGGCACGCCACAGGAACCGCCAGCATGCCGGGTAGCAGATGGGTGTAGATGTTGACCGTCTCATTATGGATGTAGCCCAGTGACTGGAACGAGCCTAGGAACGAGGCCGAGGCCGGTCGATATCCACTATGGATATGGTGGTTATCGCGTTGCCAGTGCTCAAGATCGTCCCAATATAGAAGTCTCTTGATCAATCGGGGAGGGTCCTTGATAAATTGGGGAGGGTCTTCCAGTACGGGAGACAGAGCCTGACTGCCTTTCTGAAGAGGACGACGCTGGCGAGACATCCTCACATGCACGTCAGATGCAGGATACAGGATACAAGGTATAAAATTCGGATCAGCCACGTATATGCACGACAGGTAAGCAGTTCAACAGGGCGCCGTATGCTTGCTTATCCCTGAATAAGAAAAAGAGAAAAGAAAGGAAAAGTATAATCAGAAGCAAAAGCAACAAAAGAAGAGTATAGAAGAGCGTTGAGTAGTTGGGAAGGAGATCCACGGGTTGGGGTTTCAGTGCAAACATGTCAAACATCGATCCACCTGTTTCCCATGGCTTCATCTTGATGATTCAATGGCAATATCGCAATGTCCAAGCAGGGCTGTCGTTTACGCCCACCGCCGCTGGCGGCCGATTCGCTGGCGAATGTTGGGTTTGTCTCCAAGGGCGACAAGAAGTATGGCCAGATATGATCGTTTTCGACGGCACCGTTGACGGAGATCGACAGGCTACTCGATTATCCCGCGCAGAAGGAATACTTCGACAAGATCACGCAGCGGTACTTGCAGTTCTGTGCAGACCACAAGGAAGATCTTGACGCCGCACTTACCTCGCTCCCAATCAACTCCTCGGATGATGCCACCTCCAACCCACCCACCGCCGCGCCAACCTCGAAGCAGAGTCCCGCAGTGAAGAACATCCCCCCACCATCGGCGGAGTTGTCCACGCTTCTCCTTTCGCTTCGCAAGTTGCGCGAAGCCGTATTGTCAACATCTGGTTCGACACCGGTCGAATTTTCCCAAAAAGTCCACTACTTCTCAATCCGTTTATCGATACTTGTGCAACATCCTCCTTCCTATTTCCCTTCCCTGCGATACAGTCTTGAAAAACTACACTCCCCTTCGCATCCCTTCGAAGACTCCGAGGTTAAAGAGCTGCTCTCATACTTGATACTAGACTATGCCTGCCGACAAGGCGACATGGTCGCGGCCTTTGACCTGCGCGCACGAGCACGCAAGGAACACGGATTCCATTCGCAGACCATCGACCAAGTCTTAACTGCATTGATGAATGACAATTGGATCATCTTCTGGCGGGTGCGCAAGGGCGTGGACTCGTATGTCCGGGCTGTGATGAACTGGGCCGTAGATCGAGTCCGGAGGCACGCGTTGAAGGCTGTCGGCAGTGCCTATCTCCATGTCCATGTTAGTTGGATTGTGGGCGGATGTACGGGTGATGACGGGGACTGGACGTGGGAAAAGCTGGTCGAGACGGAGAAGCTTGGCTGGCAGAAGGAAGGTGATAAGGTCATCATTCGTCGGCCTAAACCGAGGCCTGTTCAGTCGAGTGCGTCGGTTTCATAGGGTATACGAGCATTTGTTGGCGTTGGTTTTGGATGCACGGTGTTCAGAATGGTCTTATTCTTATTGGGTTGGCATTCATGGGTGTTTGATTGGGTGCAATCAAGGTCACGTTCACTTTCATTTAGTATCATAGCTTAAAGTCCGTGTTGGTTCGATCCAGGTTGCTTTGTCCCGAAACGGGTTGATTGGCGACGGTGCCTGCTAGCTGCCCCTTCAATTGCCCAGCACGGTCGGAGCAGAGCTCGTAGACGGTACACAGGTTGAAGATGAGACTTCCAAAGGAGTGGTGGGCCGAGATCTGAGACTCCAGGAGCTCGCGTGCCTAGGAACGTCGTTGGTTAGATTATCGATCAAGTCGTGGAAAGGTCTCAGCATACCTCATCCAGCTTTCCGGTGTAGAGAAGACAGACGGCCAGATTCTGCGCGATTAAGCCCCCGTCCGTTCTACTAGTGTCTTTTTGGAGAGATTGCCACTCAATTGCCGCATCGCTATACCGGCCATCTGACATGCTGAGGAGCGGTTGCAATAGGGCTGCCTCTTTGGAGTCGTGAGCATCACCGGAAACCCGCTGGGCAGCATCAACATCGCCGATTCGTAGGAGCAAAAGCCCCTTTCTTAATTTCATGATATCGGACTCAGGCCCAGATTCACGCAGACTTTCAAGCGATCTTCTCGCCGCATCAAGATCACCCATCTCTACCAACGCATTGACAGTCCTTATCCCGAGGTCTGACAGCCTTTCTCTCCAGATCTTTCTCGTAGCATCGTCAATTTCAGGTCTCGCGGCCTCTCTCCGTGCTTCCATGCCAAGTTCATACAATCCGCCAATACTTCTGCGCGAGTCGCCGAATCCAATGCTCTGAAGTCTGACGGCCAGAACGCGAAGCGGCCAGGGGACGATATGGCGAGGAATTTGGTCACGTTTGGCGACAATTTCAGATGAGTCAAAGCCCGAGTCAATAAAGTAGAAAGCAGAGTTCAGATCCTCCAAAGCTTTCGACTCTTGGGCCGCTAGCACTGTATTCCCAGACAGTTCTAGACAGGCCAGGCGAGTGTAGAACAAGGAGAAGATTAGTCTTGTGTCCGTAGGAGAGATCAAGGAGGATGTCAAGATAGAGCCTGCAAAGTGCGCAGCGACTAAGAAGCGGCCTTCTACCAGTAATCTCTCTAGAATGCCGAGAGATGCCGACAGCGGTTCCCCGGGGTTGAGGACAATGAAATCGGAGCGCAACGGAGAAGGGATGTTGATTTGAGAAAGCGGGTGAAAGATGTTGTGTCGGAGGAGAAATGAAAGGTCTTTTCCAAGGGTTTCTGGTAGATCATCCGGGGCCAGTGGATCTGGTTTGTGAAAGGAGTCGCCGGAGATATCGTCGCTGCCGGAGAACACTTGTTTAGTCGTTTCTGGAAACGTGGGTACCTTTGACGCCGTCAGAGGACTGTCAAGCATCAGCGATCATCCACTGGGAGATTTCAAGACCTTTAGCAACCGACTCACTCGTCTGATGCATCTAAGGGACCCCGTGTTGAGCTGCGGGGTCGTGAAGCTGAGAATCGATCAGCATTGTTAGAACGAACCATATGTTCTGACATTAAATCAGAGCCTCTTACATCTGGAGGCATTGCGATGATGTTTTTGAGTAGGCGACGCCATTTCTGCACAGTTGCGCTTGATATAACGAAGAGCAGAGCAAGTTGTTGTACTCCGTACGGAACTATGTACCGATAAGCTATCGATTCTGCCCAAAGCGGTGGACTCCGCGAGTTGGCGCGACTTGTTCATCCCCGAGTCAACAAGCTACTCGCCATTCGTTCCCTACTTTCTTTTCCTTTTTGCTTGATTTCTTTCCGAAGACATTGGTGGAGCTTTGAAGACCTCTAAATTAAAATGGCTGCCATTAAGAACAAGTACTCAGTCATTCTGCCGACCTACAACGAGCGCAGGAACCTCCCTATCATCACCTGGCTGATCCAGAGGACTTTCACCGAGAAGTATGCACTTTTGATTTTACCACATATTATGTTGTGCAACTGACAGTGGTTTTTCCACAGCAACTTGGACTGGGAGGTCGTTATTGTGGATGATGGTTCCCCTGACGGTACACTCGAGATCGGAAAGCAACTCCAGAAACTCTACGGCCCCGAGCACATCAACCTGAAGCCTCGCGAGGGCAAACTTGGCCTGGGAACCGCCTATGTACATGGTTTGGTCCACTGCACAGGCAACTACGTTATCATCATGGACGCCGATTTCAGCCACCACCCCAAGTTCATCCCCGAGATGGTCCGCATCCAGAAGGAGACCGACGCCGATATTGTCACCGGTACCCGGTACGCAAGCCGTGGGGATATCAAGGGTGGTGTCTATGGCTGGGATCTGTTCCGAAAGTTCACCTCGCGTACCGCTAATCTGATCGCGGACGTAATGCTCATGCCCGGTGTCAGCGACTTGACCGGTAGTTTCCGATTGTACAAGAAGCCTGTCCTGGAGAAAGTCATCACCAGCACACAGAGCAAGGGTTACAGTTTCCAGATGGAGATGATGGTTCGTGCCAAGGCTATGGGCTACAAGGTGGCCGAGTGCCCCATTACTTTTGTGGACCGCCTGTACGGCGAGAGCAAGCTGGGCGGATCCGAGATCGTCGAGTACCTCAAGGGCGTGTTGAACCTGTGGCTAAAGGTTTGAAAGAAAAACACGCCGCGCAGACGCATTGGCCTGTCAAGTCGTGCGCATTCATGCGGGCCGGTTCGGTGTCAGCTTCTGGCGCCGTGATCCGGACGGGCCCACGCTTCGATATACCCCATTTTGACCTCTCTTATTTCCGATCCTCTTCACGCCTGGGCGGTGTTTGCATGTCTGTTCAATCATTCTGTGTGTTATAGAAAACATATGTTTCAATTTCACGTTCTATGGATTCTTCGATGACTCGAAATAGCAGCGTCTGTAGTTGTATATTCCCACTCTCACAGACTCGTTAGGTATCGCAAGACGCGAGCAATCAAGTCCTTCTGGCCTTCGTCCTTGGCGTTGTGGCTGGCGCCAGGAACAACACCGCTGTTCGCATCCCACTTGGCACCTCCGGCCTCGGTCGCTCGCTGCCATCGCTGCATCAAGTGTTCTTTATCCACCCACGACGGGCACCACTCATCGCTGCCCGAATACAGTACGAGCAGCTTAGATTGCAGAATTCCACGGGTCGCAATCTGTCCAAAAGTCTCCTGATGCCGCTGGTCGGTCAGGTCTGAGCTGAAGAGATCATCCTGGGATGGCTTCTCTGGGCTATCCGGACTGACAAGGCTCAGGAATCGACGGGCACTGAGAGGCGCATTACCGGGCAGACCAAGCTTGGCGGTCATGTTCAGGGGAAGAATGTTGTCAAATTGGCTTGCAGTCCATGGCTCTATCTTGGCAGAGCTCACGAGCTGATCATAGACATTGCGGACCTCTTCAGGATCAGCCGCGGACTTCAACATTGCCAGTATCGCTTCACGGTCTGACACGGGTGCTTGCATAATGGCACCGTCGAGCTCCGGGCGAATTAAATACTGAAGGCCGATATCCATCTCAGTCTTTGGGAGAGGATTGGGTGCATGAAGATAGTGGAGGACATCCTGGCTACCGGTGGAGTGACCCATGACCACGATCTTGCCGTGCTTTGGCGGAGCTCCAGGACTTCGGTCAGCCTTGAGAACGCGGATGAATCGCACACACTGTCCAATCTCCTCTACATCGCGGTCAAGGCTGCTGACTCCGAAGCCGTTGTACGAAGAGGTCAACAGGATAGAGAACAGCGACCAATCGGTGTTTTCCAGAGCTTGAGCCAGTTTAGATACATAGGGTACGGTGCAGAAGCCATCAGTCAAACCACCCACGAAGATCAAGCTGTTCTGCTTGCTCGCCTGGGCGGACGAACTGAACTCGAAGGCTACCAGCCTGGGAGCCTATTCGAAACCATTAGCTTAGGTAAAGCAGGGGAATAGAGTGTACCACATATTCGTGAAGAACTCCCGCGTGCGATGCAGATGTCATTGTTGCTAGAGAATAAAAGGCCGAGAGAAGGGAAGGGAGATTGACGTATCCGACCCACCGCGGGGGTCTTATCATGACGCCACGCTCCTCTTTCCAGTTCCGTAAAATGCTAACCCCTCCATAAGATGTATCCATGACTCTTTATAAGTGGAATCATGGTTCAACTGAGACGGATGTCACCGAGCGTCCCGTTATACTCGTTTGATGTGGGCCTCGACCGTGCAATTTACACGTATCCCCAATGAGTTAATAATGTTGAGTGTATTTAACTACTTAAATCGCCCAAAGGATCACTGCTGAGAGACTACCATCCATGATGAACTACCAAGGGGCCCCCTTGCCCACAATTACTGCCCGGCACAGAACGATATGCTAGCAGCAGCCCGCGAGACAGCCAAGTTATGAGCCTGCCCGACGGACAGTCTGGGCCGACTAGATGATTATCCGCTCATATCCATGCATGGGTACCCCTTTGAGCCAAAGAATGAGGCCATGTTATTGCTCGCTAGGTACTTGAAGCATTCCGGGGTGTAGCTCCAGCTGTGCATGATGCTCAATTGTTGACATCGAGTTGGGGCATCTACTTCGAGAAGTTACTTACAACAAGGTGGACATACGGCATGGGACTAAAATGCACGTAAGCCTAGGCACTAGGCAGCGAATCGCCATCCTCTGTGCAGCACAACCTTCAGGCCCTGTTGATCCTCCTAAGTTCTCATAAGCGAAGCATGAGAAGTTTATGCATAATAGCCCTCTGTGGAACCGGGAGAAGAGCCTCTTCGGTTGTACCGTATCGAATGCAGTTGTTGCTGCATATAGCAATCTGGCACGATGGCTCCCGACAATGCAACCATAAGTATCAATCGAAATCATTCAGTCTCATGCAAAATTTCGTATCACTTATCGAGTAGAGAGTACAAGTTCCACGGTTTGCACCGCGAATGGGGAAGCTGTCCCGATCGGGTATAGCGTGAATAAAGTCAAAGTTAAGCATTCCTGTGCTCGCGATTCGCGTCACTTTACTCAGCTATCGCTGCATCCTTGTATTTGTCTTTCAGATACACACTCATCTCTAAGAGGCCTGCGCGGTTGTTCATATGTTGATGGTGCCCCAATCCCTACCTCGCTGAGATGCCGGCCTCCCGTAGGTCGGGCCGCGTTAAGGGCTCTAAGGCAAAGTACTCCGTGGATCCATTCGTGTCAGCTGGGATCAGTGATGATTCGGACTCTGAAAAGGTGGCAAAATCCCCCAAGGGAAAGGCGAGGCAACGGGAAAGAGATTCGGCCTCCGATGAGGAGTTCGTCGCGCCGGGGTCTGATGAAGATATGGACGATAGACCAGAAGATGACGATGATGATGACGATGTCTTTGAAGAGGCTGGAGAAGCTATTGACGCAGATGAAATAGGAGAAGTTGCGTCTACTACAAAGCGCAAACCCGCTGTCCCATACCGACGCAAGCGGGTTCTCCTTGCCGATATTGCTCCTTCGCCGGATGACACTCATTCCCGAGGCATGATGGATCCCAAGGAGCACGTTGCGAAGCCAATGCATTATGCCTTGACTTTTGGCTCCGATGAGCGGGATATCCTGTCTGCAATCTACATGCGGGACCGATGGTTCCGTGGCATCGATGCTTGCTTACCCACTCGTTTCGCTCTGGAGCAGCCGGAAGAGCCAGACTACGGATGTGGGCCTACCCTAGGCCTTGACCCAGAGGACTTTGAGAGAGAGCGAACAACGGGATGGGACTGGTACTACGACAAGGATGTTGGAAAGACGTTCCAAAAGAAACAGCGACTTACCAAAATTAAGGAGGCAGATGCACGTCGAAATTATTTCCCAGCGCCGAAGAATGGGAAGCATACGATTCTCATGGGCCCGTCGAATCAACAAACCCCTATCAGCTTGGGTTATCATGAATCTTACAATTTCGGCGAGATCTGGAAAGACATCAAGGCTAGAAAGAGTGATCAAACCGCCGAGACGCAGGTCCGAGAAGGCTGGCTCATGAACTTTGGACAGAAGGTCCAATGCATGGCGTGGGCCCCCAATCAGGATGGTCTTTCACAGTACATGGCTGTGGTTGCCCCTATCTCCGATGAGCAAAAGGAGATTTACCACCCTGCAGGCAGTGAGCCTCTATCAATCTTCCATCCCTCGCCGCCCTACCCTTGCACTCTACAACTGTGGGAGTTCCAGGGCAAGAAGACTGGCGAGAGGACGAATACTCTCGATATGAGTTTTGAACCGCGACTTCGGCTGGCTCTGTGTTCCGACTGGGGAGATTTGCGCCGCATGGCATGGTGCCCAATGGACCGAGAAAAGCGAAGTGAGGACAAGGAAGGCGACACCGAGCATATCGGGCTGCTCGCTGGAATCTGGGGCGATGGAAGTTTGAGAGTACTGGATATCAAGATTCAGCGGAAGTCTGAAAAGGCAGAATTTTGTAAGACCGGCTCTCAATGCTCATTCTCTGGACTTGTGACTAACCATTTCTCGAATTCAGTGAGAATCAGCTCGCCAATTTTCGAGGCGAGACCGCCCTCAACTCTCTGCTCATGCCTGACGTGGCTTTCCCCCAGTGATATTGCGGTGGGCTGTAACAATGGCTTCGTTGCCATTTGGAGCATCCAACCATCCAATACTACCGACCAACTACCCTACTTCTATCAATCCGTTCACACAAGTTATGTGTTGAGCATCGCGTCCGCATATCCGTCGAACCCTCATCTTCTTTCCACAGTATCCATGGATGGCGAAACCAGACTCTGGTCCATGCTCGACCCTCAGGCGGATAACACCGCCACGCCCCGTATGCGAATCACTTCCCCTCATCTCAGCTACTCGCCCGTCCTCTTCTCCTTCTTTTCCACGGACGAAAACAACTTTGGCCGGATGATGGCGATTCGTCGATTTTTTGCCGCAACCGCGATTGGCAGATCACCCAGTACCGTCTCCTGTCTCGCACCGTGCAGTTTTTGGCACCCCTGTGTCATGTACGGCGGATCCGGAGGTGAGGTAATGGCCACCAACCCGCTTCGCCGACTGCTTTATAATAAGGAACAGCAATGGCAGCAGCTGTGGTTTACACATGACTGGGCACAAGGCGCAAATCCAGACAGTTCTGGTGTCAGCCGGTTTTATGAAGGATACCAGGCGGAAGTTCAAACCTTGGCCCGAAACCTGGTTCCCGAAAAGAAGCCCTTGGGCTTCACTCTCACCACGATCCATGACGAAAATACTCACGTCACATCGCTGGGGTGGAATCCCAGTCGGCCGTGTGCAGCGTGGGCTAGCGCAGCACTAGGGTGTGGCCTAGTGCGAGTGGAGGATCTTGCCATCTAGAATTGTCCTGCCACCGCGAACGCGGGCTCGGCAGTCGGTAGATCAAATCAATGCAGTCAGTGTGACATATCGATCTAGCATGATATGCCCAATGAATGACAATGATACCCGAGCGCTAAATAAAGTAACTAGGCACCGGCTTTCTACTTGTTGACGATGCACGATAGTGGATCTACAACGAATCCCCAGCCACGCTGACCGCTTATGTCATACAAGGATCGTCCTGACAACGCGCGCCAATTTTCTGAATTAGGTTGTGGCGTCGCCATGTGGATCCACGTTCAAAGTAAATACAGAAACAGAAAAACGGTGGCTGGGACATCAATCAATCTAGCAGACTGTCCAGCCACCTGTAGATCCCAGCCTGCCCTTTTTTGTACCAATCGCGAGGCTGCCATGTGGGTTGGGTATACTTCATTGCTGAATCTGGGCCACCAAGATTGATTTTCGCTCCCAACTTTTAAATCCTTCAAGCTATCCATCCTTCTCCTCTTTCAGCACTCTCTCCAAACCTATCTCTTCCCATATCTTCCTTTTTATCCTTTCCAATCCTTCTGCAAGTCAATCTTGTAGAACGCTTCATTTCTTCGTTTACGATTTTCTTATTGAACACACATTCATCTACAATCTTCCACTATGCATTTCTCATCCGCTGCGGCACTCTTTGCGCTTTCCTCCCTGAGCCTGACTTCTGCTGTGCCCTTTGCGGGCCCCCAGGAGGACCTGTATGGTCGCAAGGTGGACTATGCGGTTGTCAACGTCGGCGGCGAATCCAGCTCTGCCGCTCCTGGAACCGACACTGTGACCGAGACCGTCAAGTCCGTGGTGACTACTCCCGGCGCTACGCCCGTGCCCATGACTGTCACCGTGACTGCTACTCCATCCAGCATCCCCTTCTCGTCCGCGGCGCCTAGCTCGACTCCATACTCCCACGCCTTCGCCCCCGGGGGCTCGTCGTTCTTCGCTCCCGGCACGGGCTTCCTCCGTCGTGGCCTGAACGCCGCTGGTGACCCGTACTATATCGCCCGCAGCTTCAGCTCGTCTGCTTCCAGCACTTCCAGCCCTGTTTCTACCACTTCTCTCGCTGCCCGCGGCTACGCTGGCTGGGCCTCTTCTGCTACTCCCTCCTCGAGCGTGAGCCTTTCCACCTCTCTGGTTGCCCGTCAGTTCGGCGGCTGGTCCTCCAGTGCTTCTTTGCTCTCCTCGGCTACCCCCTCTACCTGGAGCGTGCCTGCCTCCTCTACTCCCCTCGTTGCTCGCGAGTGGCCTGCCGCTTCCTCCAGCGTTTCCTACGCTGCCCGTGGCTATGCTGCTACTTCTTCTAGCACTCCCCTCTACGCTCGCGACTACACCGCTACTTCCTCCAGCGTTGCCTGGAGCTCTACCCCCTCGCCCACCTCTCTGGCTCGTCGTGCCTTTCACAGCCAGGCCTCGTCCAGCGCCTCCTCGGCTGCCAGCTCCAGCTACTCCCTCTCGTCTTCGGCCACTCCTCTGCTTTACTAAAGCGCTGATGACCGAATGCAAATGAAAGAATGACTTTACATGGAATGATGAGATCTTCGAACAATGACATGACTGAAGATGATACCGAGATGACATGATACATGAAAACGATATGGGCTGTGATTACAGCTAGAAATTTCTTTTTTGTTCAAGGCTGCTGATGGCAGTCATTGATTTCAGAACGCATTGCTGGTGTTTTGGGGAATACTTCATGACTTGTATTTTTTTATTTGCGAATATGTGATGGCCTACTTGGCCTTGTGTTGGGGCAAGTTACATAGACTGAATTCATACCGCCCAGTATGACAATTATCACAGTACAGAAACAGAATGAACAATGAAAGCAATCAAGATATTGAAATTGAACCCTCCCTTCCTCCAGTCTCTAGTATGAGTTCCCACTAGCATGGGTGAGTTCGATTTACACTTGGAATAAAACAGTGAGAGACCGGGTCTTCCCCTTCTTTTATTTGAGAGCCCGAACATATCCGTGGGGCGATCGACCCGCTCGATCTCCTGGAGATCTGCAGGTGACGACGATGAGCTAGCCAGGAAGACCTGGCGGCAGTCTCCAGCCTGCCTATTCCTGGCGCCTCTGTATACGCCTCCCATAGTTAAGTAACCAAAGCACAATGGAGGCCTTTTGTAGGTCATGGAAACGTAGGGCGTGGAGTGGGGGTGTCGGGATCCTATAGATCTTTATCTTCATCTGTAGTCGGTGTAGATCTAGGAACAACAAGGTTCCCATTTCAAGGCTTCCTTGACAATAGTGATATGCTCTAGGAACTCTACATATCCATTTCCCGAGTATGATATTGTCTAATTGGGGTTTACTTCCCGACTCGAGAATCTAGACATTGATATCTTTTTCTCAACATGGAGCCCAACACAGGAACTCTCATTGACTACCCCGGCAAGCACTACAAAGATACATTTGCTGATAATGTTCCTTGAAAGTCCACAGGTAGAAGTAAAGTGTCAAACATAGCAAAAGTCAAAAAGTGACGCGCGTCAAGTTTGGGCAGCAGTGCTCGCTGACGTGATCACATGTTCCACGTTGCCCCGAACGACGCGCCGTAAACACATTGCGTTGCTCGCATCCCTCTCATCATCCCGGCGACCGAAGGGTCACGTCTAGTCTTTACATTTTATGTTTTACGTCAACGCGTTATTTCTGTTGTTATTTTCTTTCTTTCATTTTTCCATCTCTTTGTGGTCTCTGTTTTGAGCAAAGGCTGGCTGATACTCGAACATCCAGAACAATGCCTGGGACCGTGGCCGAGGGACCTTCGGTCTCCATGTCCTGTACGTGAAACAGCTCCGGGTCCAGCTTCAAAAGCTAATAACATGCGCCCGTAGTTGCCAACAACTTCTGGGGAAAAGATGATGCAGGTCTCCAGCCCATGCTTGACCGCATGCACGGATCGAAGACCACCAGCGATGAATTGAAGGCTTTCTACACTGGTACGCAATCGCGACGACGGACTCTGAAATTTTAGTTGCTAATGATCTCAAAGTACGAGCTGCAATCGAAGATGAATATGCACGAAAACTCCAGGCCCTTTGTCGTAAACCTTTGGGGACAAACGAAACTGGATCTCTCCGAATCTCGTTCGACGTGGTCCGCGGGGAAACTGAAGCGATCGCCAAGGCGCACTCGGCCATTGCCGCCCAGATGAAGAATGAACTTGAAGAGCCCCTTGGTGCATTTGCTAGTGGGATCAAGGAACGACGAAAGATCATTCAGAATACCATTGAGCGCCTTCACAAAAGCAAGGTACAGCAAACAAATGCTATGAATAAGGTATGTTGGAGAACTGCAAACATAGGAAAATGAAATGCTAATTTTGGTTTTATTTCTAGGCTAGGGATCGCTATGAACAAGACTGTCTCCGCATCAAGGGTTACCTGGCACAAGGTCACATGGTCATGGGCCAGGAAGAGCGCAAAAACAAAGCGAAGCTTGAGAAGACCCAGATTCAGCTCGCATCAAACAGCCAGGAGTATGAGGCTGCAATCAAGGCTCTTGAGGAAACGACCGGTCGCTGGAATAAGGAATGGAAAGCTGCTTGCGATGTGCGTGGTTCTTGACAAAGTGATAGGTCTGCTGCTAATACCCTACAGAAATTCCAAGATTTGGAGGAGGAGCGCCTCGACTTCACGAAGAGCAGTCTGTGGACCTATGCAAACATTGCATCGACCGTTTGCGTCAGCGATGATGCTGTATGTCGACCCTCGCCCCTGCCTACATATGGTGCTAACAATCTACTCAAGTCCTGCGAGAAGATCAGAGTTTCCCTCGAGGACTGCGAGGTCGAAAAGGATATTGTCCACTTTATCAAAGAGCGAGGCACAGGACAAGAGATTCCGGACGCTCCCCGATTCATCAACTTTTGCAAAGAAGACAATGACACAGGATCCGAAATCGACGAGAGCGAGGGTTATTCGGTTGCCCAGTTCCAGCGTACCATGAACCCGGCTTTCCGAACTTCTTCTCCCCAGCCCTCGACGTTTGAGTCCCATCATGATCCGCAATCTGATCTTGCGGCCCAAATGGGACATCCGCCCCCTCCAGCAAACATCGTGCAGCCGCCTCAGCAAGTTCAGCCCCAGCCAGTTCAGCATCAGCCAGTGCAGCATCAGGAAGTTGAGCCTCAGCCAGTTCAGCCTCAGCAACCTGCTCCTCTGGATCTGCGCCGAGGCGGCTATCTGCCCCCGAACTATGACCCCGAGCAGCACGGCGAGATTAATAAGATCCCTCATAATGCCTATCCGACTGACGGTATGACTATGTTCTGCCGAACTGGCCCCCCATCAGAGCGAAGCTCAGCAACTAGCGCATACCGACCATCCAGCCGCGAGTCTCAGAGTGAGGTATCAAACCCCACATCCATGTCCAGTGTGGAGGCATCAATTCCGGTCAGCGCGAAGCAGGCATCGCCTCAGAAGCCAACAAACAGTGCGCCACTTCCAAGTTCTGGCGAGGATAGGTCGGTCCAGAAGAAGAAGAGTGCCTTCTTCAGTAACAGCCCCTTCCGCCGCAAGAGCCGTCATGAAAAGGATAGACCAGTTATTACATCCCAATCGGCATCACAGCCCGCATCGCGAAGCCCCTGGAACTCTCCTACCAAGCACTCTAGCCCATCCAAGGCTTCACCTGGTTACTCCAGTCCATTCAAGGCTTCACCTGGTCACTACAGTCCATCCAAGGCTACACCTAATCAGTCCAGTCCTTCCAAGGCTGCGCCTAGTCAACTTGAACGTCGCGCAGCTAGCCCAGACCCTGTTGACCCTCGTGCCAACTTTCAGCTCAACGTGGGCAACAATGTCTTTGACGTTGCCTCCCCCGACAAGAACGGAACGAAGGCAGGATCTCAACAATCCAATGGAGCCGAGGATGACCTGGATCCGATCGCACGCGCTCTGGCTGATTTGAAGACTGGCGGAAAGCAGTCTACCCTTCGTGTCTCGGCTGACAGGTACCATGGGATTTCGACACCTACTCCTTCTGCGCCATCATCTGCTTATGACGGAAGTACTTCTGGAGCTCCCCCGGCATACAATGATCCCTCAGCAAAGCGACTAGATGCCCCCGAGCCCGCTTTCACCTCGAAGCAGATGCAAAAGACCACCCAGAGGTACACTGGCCAGACTCAGAGCATGCTCCGTGGTGGAAGCAACAAGCCGGCCATGGCCCCTAAAGCTCAGGAGGTTCCTCGTGCCCGATCTCCCGCAGCCCGACGAAGTGTTAGCCCTCAGGTGTCTCCCCGTGTTGATACCCGTATGGGTGCCCAGTATTCTGGTGGGAGTGTCCCTAGCCCAACTGCTCCTCAGTCGAGCAGCATGCGCAGCCGCTACAGCCAGTCCCCCACGCCACACCGCGCACAAGACCCGCCCTATTCCCCCAACGACTTTGTTCGGAGGGCTTCGCCTGCTACTTCTCATCGCGCGGTTTCTCCTCAGCCCCAGTTCCGCCAACAGGCTCGTCCTTCCAGTGCCGGAGGCATGGAGCTGCAGCTGTCTGGTGGCCAGGTTGAAATGTACGGCGGCAGCGGTGGTAGCCAGGGCTATGGCTCTCGGCGCGGCGGCCGGCCCTCGTCTTACTATGGTGACGGTGGCGGCGCTCCCCCTGTAGGCCGATCTCGCAGCCGCACCGTTGCTGTGGCTGACCCTGCTCGCAAGTTCAGCCGCGACGGGCGTCCGATCCTGCACTTTGGTAAGCATCCATCTCCCTGCTTCTTTGTTCCAAGCCCAAATACTAATTTTACCTCGCAGCTCGCGCAATGTACAGCTACACTGCTGCCATTCCCGAGGAGCTCGGCTTCAGCAAGGGCGATGTCCTCGCAGTGATCCGCCTCCAGGACGATGGATGGTGGGAAGCTGAAGTCACCAACACCCGAGGTCACCCCGGCTTGGTGCCGAGCAACTACCTGCAGATCATTTAGATACCCATCTCACCTCTCACGACCCGCCACGACCCCCACAACCTCTTGTCTTGACGGAGACCCTTTTCCTGTGTCTTTGCTTATGCTCTCACGTAGATACCATGCCTTTCTTCGAAGCACTTTTACATACCCATGATCCTCGTTTGTCATCTCTTTCTCTCTTCAGCGTCTACGTGCGCATTTTCCTTCGCTTGGCAGGCTGTTCACTATTCCTGATTTTGCCGGTGAATAATTTCGAGAGCTTCAGCGTGTTCTGGTTTTATGGTGACGTTTTGTACTTTTGGTTTGCTGGATATGCTGTTTTCATATTCTCCGGAAGATCTGTTCAGGTTCAAATTGCGTGACGAACGATCTCTAACCATATGCTTCCAAGCTTTTTCATGGTCGATGGGTCTTTTTCCCCCTCTCCTCTTTCTGATTTTCATGATTTTTCTTATTCTTACGCTCGCCTTGAAGTATGATGCGTTTTATGTAAGCGAATGTTTTTCTTTTGTAACATGCTCAGGTGGTCCTCGTTGTAAGCTTTCAAGGTTGTTAAAGTGTTTTAGGATTGGATCCAGACCTCGAGAAATCTGGTCGCTCAAATAAGTAGTATTTAGGTAGCAATAAACAGTTTGGTTGGAAAAATATCATTGAAGTCCTGGAAGTAGGTAGCTGCTGCGTTACATATCTATGTGTAGTCTCCATTTCAAAGCGCTATATTTCGTGACGGGGTTCCCTGGACGGGTAAAAAGAAGATTCCAAGCTTAAATAACTGACTACCTTGGGAACCGTTGGAAAACACACTGACAGACAGGGGTATACGAGAAACAAAACACATCCCCTCCTAGCAATAATTTCAAGCACACACAAAGCTCACGAGCATCAAAGATCATACTTATTCGTTATCCACAAAGGAATTGGCCAAGCGACCGAAGAAAGGAATCTCAAAATGATCAAGGGTATCCACTAAGAAGCAATGTCAGCGTACTTCATGGCATCGGGGCAGCGACTATGGACTCACCATCCCGATAGGCATGCATGCCGAGGAATCCGATGAGAACGAGGTCAATAATTAATAGGATCCAAGAAAGGAAACTGCTCCAGGCAAAGATGAGATGGATGACCTATGCCGGGATTAGACGGTGCTAAACAGTCAGGTCCATCTGGTACTCACAAAGAGGACAGAGAAGAGCATGCTCGACTGCCAAGCGTGGAATCTATCAATTCAAATTAGCACTCAGGTCGATCCGTGCATCCGGTCCAAGTACATGCCGCACGTAGTCGCTTTTGTGCTCCATCAACAGCAAAAACACACCTCCAGCCGGAGGCAACAGCAGATATGCCATCATGGCCTCGATATCCATGCGAATGGGCAAACTGGTCTCGAAAGCGCCCAAACTCACATGGCCACCTTCCACATCTCTCCCAAAACCAGTGTTGCCATGACCGAAGTGGCTCGGAGACGGAAGGTCGGCCGAAGCTCGCGGTGAGCGCAGAGCGGGAGACTTGATGCGACTACCTGCGATCGGAGGGGACAGGGCCCGCTCAGTCTCAGGAGACTCGTCCTGGTAGGGAGCGAAGTTCATTGTCGGTGGGAAGGAAGTTTGGGGAAAGTCCATTCAATTTGGGGAAGCTCTCCTTATCCAGTGCTTATCGCGTGTTTCCGGATGCCTTAAGGCATAAACAATACTAGATTGGGTATCATCTTCATTGGGCGCGTTTATCTTCAGAGAGAAATAATAATAATATCGTACAAGAATTGTCTTCAGTTATGCCCTTCCTCGACCACGGGCAATTCCACTTGTAGTTCCGGTTCCAGTTCCTCGCCCAATTCCACTTACCGGTCGCCGAGTCGTCGTTGTTGACGATCCTCGAGTTCCCGTGCGGCTGGTGCTCACGCTCGGCGTCCTTCCAAGCCCGGTGCTCCGAACTGTGCCTCGACTACTTGGGACTCTGCCACCTCTGGTGTTCAATGCCCGTCGCCTCTCGTCCTCCTCAGCCTTACGGGCGGCTGCTTCTCGCTGTTGCTGGAGAGCCTGTTCGCGTCGCTCAGCCGCCTGCTGTCTCTGGATAGCCTCGTTCTCAATATCGGCGACATCTTGGGTAGCGCCTTGCCAATTAGGGTTAAGGATCAACCGCTGGTTGTGCTCGGTTTGGGACAAAATACGAGTCCATGTGTTGAGGAGGGTCGACGCGGATGTAACTGTGTTGGAGACGGTCTAAAGTCGTTAGAAGTTTCAAGTGTAGCTAGGTGGTAGTATCGTACCTTCATGTTTCCTTTGGCGCGATCAATGCTCTTCAAAAGTCCCTCAAGGACTTCATTGATGTTCCGCACAGATTGCAATTCGTTGTGAAGTGCTGCTTCACGCGCCTCTTGTCGATCAAAAAGTGTATCACCCCCACTGTGAGATGTTTGCGGCTGTGGCAGGGGAATCTCGTCGGAAGATCTTGGTTTCAATCCTGTCTTGGCTCCTCTTTTGGATGGTGAGTCCCATAGATCCTCGGTATCTTCGTCAGAGAGTTGGAGCCTCTCTATCTCCTCAGCGGCACTTCGGGCAGCCATAAGGGCAGATTTGCAGCAAGTGCGATGCTGTTAGGGACGCGTTTTTGACACAAACAATGCTCGTTTCGGCATATACAATCAGTTCTGTAACAATGCGACTGGCGGGACCATAGCAACGACCCAGTGAATCGGAACAGGAAGAAAGTCAACAACAGACCCACGGAAGATGAACGTAGGAACCGCGGGGCTGTGATAATCGGGCGGTGAGAAGGCGGTCAAGGAATTGGGAGGCTGGGCGCCAAACACACGCGCCCTTTAATGGAACCTCGCCCTTCTTTTGCAAACATTCACAACACTCCCTTCGCTGTTGCTCTCGCGCATTGGAAACCCCAATAATTAAGATTGAAGTCGATCTTTGTTGGTCCTTGATTCATATTATATTCGGGAGTCCCTTTCGCTTAAATTTGGACCAGAACCACGTCGCCCTTGATTGCCAACGTTATCCCAAGATCTGGTCAGCCATTGGCCGAACAACATCGAAAACCACCAAAACTGTCGTGCGATCATTGTTTGTGATATTCCATTCGAAGATCCTCTTTGTCCACATATTGTCGAAGCCGAAGTTCAATATGGCGAGCACTCCGCCGCCGCCTTCGCCGTCAGCCTTGAGGGTCCCGGCTGCTCCTCTCCATGGGGGAGGATATGACCAGTTTTCGCCATATCCAACTCGATATTCAACACGATTGGCTAAGAAACGCGCCGCTAGAGCTGCCGAGATTACACCTCCACCGATTTGCCCAAGTTCCCCGTGCAAGACACGATCCGGTGCTTCACCGAAGAAGTATTCGGTGAAGCATCAAAAAGTCCGAGTCGATGGAGAGACATTATCGCCACCTTCTAGTAGCTCGCGTTCGAAACCGTCCACCGCCGTTTCAAAAGATAGTCGCCGCTTTAACAGCACACATGCTGCCTATGACCCTTTTGATATTTCTGCTTCGCACAACGTCCCCTCCTCTGCTCCGCCTCGTTCTCGCACAGCAATGAACCAGGCTCTGCCCACCCCCGCTAAGACCCCTTCGAAGAAGAAGGTCGATTGCTTCTCATCCACCTCCCGTACTCTTTTTCCCACCGACACCATGTCTCCCAAGAAGTCTGCTCCGTTCTCTCTGGAGAGCTTTGAAGCTCCTGCGTCCGGCAAGAAGGATATCCAAATCTATACGGATTCCCGTGACCGCATTCCCAAGGCTTCTCAATTCGCTACTCCATTTGCTGCTAGCCTGCAGCCATCCAGTACTGCTTCTCGTGCTCCACGGACTGTTGAAGCAGATGATATGGATACCAGTGGGCTTGGACCCCCCAGCTCTGCTCTTCGGTAAGTTCTGTGACCCTGGGACCTTCCCACATCGATTCTAACATGTCTGCAGACGCGGAAAGGGTGCCAGTCGCACTTCTGATGATCAAATGACAATGATCTTGTTGGTTCCCCCAAGCTACCCCGCGTTTCTTTTTCATCAATTCTAACATTCTTTGACAGCCGTGGCAAGAAAATTCTCCACACTTTCTATGACGATGATGAGGATACATCCGGAGATGAGCTGGGTCTCTTCGCTGCTCGCCCCGATTTGCTGGAGGGCAATGAGGACACCTTGAACAACGTTCAGTCTCTGTCTCGTGACTCCATCAAACCTCGCCAGCTCTTTCCGCGGCGGAAGGATAGTCCGCCACTCGACGGGATGGTTGATGATGATGCTCCCACCGATACAGAGGAGAAGGGTGAGCCTTCGGCCTCCCCATTCGCTACCCCGATGTCCCCCGAGTTTCCTCAGGCCCCCGGTGCCACTCGTCTCACTCGCTCGTCTGCTCGCGGCCATCAGGTCGAAGATACCCCCACAGCAAATGCTTCCGAGGTCGTCCAGCGCAAGCGTATCAGCCCGTTCGATCAGTGGCTGCGCAAGAAGCAGAAGCCCGAGACCGTCACACCCGGTCAGACCACCCCACAGAAGCGCAGTCCCAGTCCCACTGCTCCTCCGACTGCCAAGAAGACCCGAAGCAGCCGGTATGCTTAAATACATATCTGATCTTCTGGAGCTGGTGCTTCAAACTCCGCTTCTGACTTGCATGTGTTGCGTGAGCGCTTTTCTTTCATTTCGCCATTTTCTTTCCAGTCTTTTCTTTGCAAGCTCTGGACACTATTCCTCCGGCATAGGGTGGATGCATGACAACCATTCTTATCAGCATGGAACATATGCTACACTTGCACATCCACAGCTCGCAGCTTAATTTGTTTCCTTTTTGCGATTTAATTTGTTTCTCCGCTTGACGGCTGGGGTCTTTTACAAATCGGCGTGTGGATTTCGGCGCGAGGATTTGGGGCTTGGGGGAAACAATGGATACCAGGTAGTTTGTCCTTTCTTTTTCTATGGGCCTCGGAGTTGGGGTTCTTTCAGTCTTTTATGTGCGACTTCCCTCGCTTGTTTTGTGTCCGGTACCCTCTCCCTTGGTTTAACCTGGGAATGGATGGGTCTAGATTCTTTTCGATCGGGCGATGAAGTTGACTGTTATGCTTCGGTGATGGAAATGGAGAATCCTTTGATATCATCATTCACTCCTTGTAAACTTGTAGACTATAACCTTGTACAGTACGCTAGGGTCTTTCGGGACCATCAACGCATATCCTAGAGAATGTTACGGAGCCATTGCGGAAGACTAGGTGCATTCAACGAAACAAGTAAACTAGAGAAAGGAAGAAAGTATGGAGAGGAAATCGGTCTTTATGGACTAGGCTCTTGCAAATGGGCCTAATCGAGTTAGGGCTGCGGTTTGAGATCTTATCTGACTGGGTGGTTGTGATACCCCTATCCTGTTCAGCCATGTTGTGTATATGCATTTCTATAGATACAGGCTCAGTGATATACCTACATAGTCCCGTCAAGTCACCAATGACTAACTAGTTAACTAACGCTCAGTGAGTGCCTGGTGATTCCTTACTAAGCCTCAAATAAGCACCCTTTGATTTGGCCAGCACAGCAATACACTATACTCAAAGTAGACAGGCGCTATAGGGCTATTTATTCGGGGATGAATGCATACAAGCTGGACATGTGACCTGGGTTAGTGTATTTTCGCCCCCCTTTTAGCGCCTCCCTCAGCTGAGCTGAGCGAGGCCTTGAACCTCATCCATAAACAAGCCTTATGCGCTATGTCGATGCATTTTTTGTTCCTTTTGTTCATGGGTCATTCTTTAGCCTCTGACACGACATCTCTAGTCGGCTGGCAACTCGAGGGGAATAGCCGCTCTACTTGGGACATTGTGTGGGCTTGTTTCTCGACGATCTTTGCCTGCACATGGACAGTCCTGCACCTCGACGTTCCCCAGCGAAATCTTTCTGACTCGAGATACACATTTAGAAAAATACTGTCCTGGGTCCTCTCAACCTTAGTCCCAGAACTGTGGTTCTGGATCGCGACTATACAGCTCTATGACGCGCTGGTACTAAAAAGGATATCTAATGAGGCCCAAAAAAGGAGAGACGACGAATCACAAGAGCCAAGGTTTTGGTTATCCAAGCGAGCTAAGTCACTAGGGGAAATCCACGACCCAGAACATATTACTCTACACCGGGTCAACACACAGTGGACGCTTCATCAGTGTTTTTGCATTGTTGCAGGCGGGTTAGCTTTCCAGACACAGGACGAATGGATCTACACTATACGGCCCCAGGACATGAAACAATTCATCCACGCTGGCATAATCCACTGCCGCGATTTCAGAGACCGGGATGTTAAAGATCGGGCTAAAGCAGATTCTTTTGCGAAAGCGTTTACCGTCCTCCAGAGCACCTGGTTTCTATGCAGCATGATAGCAAGATGGGCATCCAGTCTACCGGTGTCCCCAATTGAACTAGCAACGGTCGCATATGTGTTTTGCGGCGTCCTAATATATGGCGTATGCTGGTACAAGCCTAAGGACATGACCACGGCTATCACACTCTACCTACCGTACAACCGTGACAATATACCGGTTGAGGTCCGCAGTCTCATGGAGTCGCATTCGACCGGTTGGGTTCACCTACGGGCATGCATCAAAGAGGAGAACTGGGCATCTGTTTTGTGGAGATTTATTCGGTTGCGGGGACCTAATTCAAGAAATCCCCAACCTAGCCACGAGGCAGAGGACGATGATTTTATCCAGCCACCATTGGATGGTATTATCTGGAGCACTATCTGCGATACTGCTGCTCTGCTCTACTGCGCTGTTCACATTGCCGCGTAAGTTATATAGTGCCTTCTTCGTTTTGTATTGGATGTACCCAGCGATATAAACTAACAAAATATCCACTCTTTCGATACAGATGGGAATTTCCCTTCCCAACTAAGGGTGAGCGGATTGCTTGGCGTGCTCTTTCGCTCGCTTGTCTTGGCTTGGCTTGCATTTTCTGCACAGTGGCCAGCATAAATAGCTACATCGACCTACTAAAGTCAAAGAAGATGCTTCCCTCATCTATAATGGGCATCAGTACTGAGAGTCGCATTTGGTTTGGGAGTCAGATGGCTATTCTGTTTGCTATCTTGTGTGTATATATTGTTGCGCGTTTCGGGCTGATGGGCCTTATCTTCTCGTCGTTGAGAGCTCTTCCTATAGAGTCCTACACGACTATTTCCTGGACGACAAGCATACCACACTTTTGAACACCACGGGGGAGGGGGTTCATTGAGAGCCATAAGCATGATGAGAACAGGAGCTTTCAAGATAGACTCTGTGAAATAATGCGTATATATGGGGAGGATCCAATGAACTGGGCTCTTGAAAATAGGCCCAATCGAGTTAGGGTTGTGGTTTGAGATCTTCCAAGGTTATCTGGGACTGGAGCGGTTGTCGTTTCGAAATTTCTTTGATTGTCTTTACACGTTGAAACGAACATCCTTTAGCCTAAGACATCATTGTACTGTCTTTCCCTCAATGTGGCGTAGAACCCTGTCCCCTTGACCGCCATGTCGTGTATATGTACTTGGCTTTTATCATCATACTGAAGTTCGCGCGGTGCCAAAGGAGGCGCAGTTGGGTATGATGGCTGCCACGCAGCAGCCGTTGATCGTCAAGGAAATGGTGACCAGTCACTGCGCGCCGTTCAATACTCGGATCTATGAGACGGTGGAAATGACCCGGGAGATCATTGACCAATTCCTATAGACGGGGCCTCGGGCTTAGACTTTGCCGGAGTTGTTAGGGCTTTTTGTGCAGATCACCAGATTTCGACGACTATGCGAACCTTGTTAGATCACCCGCCTATATAGATCGATAATCAAGGAAACTGAATGCCCACGACTCTCGCGTTATTACTTGACCCCTATGCGATCCCTGGGCATCCCAGACCCTCATCCTGTATGCGTAGTAGAGCATCCACAAAGGCTTCGGTTTTAGTCGTGCCACCTTGGAGTAGATTGAGAGGAAGGATCATTATGCAAAGAAGTTGCTTCTTTTGATTTCGTAACAGCGTTATGAACACGTTAGATGATATCCAATTCATCATCGTCATCGTCGGACAAAACTTGTCGTCTGCTAGTGCCAGGTTCAGCCGGACCACCCAGACTGTCTCGACCCGCTTCTCGGATCCCATTCGCAGTGATGAAGCGCGTCTTCTTGACACCGCTGCCATGTGGGTTGGCATTGGCACGCTTCATGGGGCTCAAGCGGACGTTCTTTGCTTTACCGAAACTAGCCAGGCCCATGCTGCTGCTCTGGGGAAGAGTCTTCGGCGTACTGGGTGTGTCCAGTGGTTTGTCCTTGTTGCCATTCGCAGAGGGGCTCTCATTGGCATTACGGGAGCGAAGATAATCTGCACCGACACCACTGCGGCCAGAAACGAGCTTCTCTGTGATCTCACGCTCGCGTTGCTGAGTGGCGAGACGCCTACGCAGCCGTTCTTCCTTATTCTCCATGCCACGGCCCATCATGCCAGCCGCAATGAAAGGATCATCATTGACGGCATCAAGCAAATTCGCTGCAGAATCGCCCGAGGCATTGGGATGATGGGAGGAACGATTGCCGTGATTCTTGGGGGCCGGCGCCACGTAGTATGTGGACTGGGAGCTCCAATCGTACTGGGCTCCCTCTGGCTTCAAACCTCGCTTGGGTGCATTGGGATCGGTTTTAGCGGTGCGTCGTTTGCCTTCACCAAAGAAACCGGTCCGCGAACCAGACTTGCCACCAGGTCCAAACATGCCTGTACTGCCATTGACGTCCATGCGCTGGCCTAGGGTGCGCTGAATCTGGATATCCACATGGAAATCGCAGAACTCAGTCTTTCGACCGTCCACCCATGCCTGGCAGGTCTTGCCATCCTTTTTCATGGCCTTGCAGTAGCCGATATCCCGAGAGTGTCCGATCTCGAGTACCTTATCATCCGATGATGAAAGTACCAAACTAAACCGATTGGTGTCTAGCTTGTGTTTTGGAGGGGGCATGATTGCAGGGTTCAAAATCGCGATTAGTGTCCCCGTCGAGACCCTGTAGTAACGGGGGAAAGCTGTGTCGAAAAGGAAGAGGTCAATGGTCCATTTAAGATCAGTCAAAGTGATGACCATGTATCTGTCAGTATTATTTAGACCGTCATCGTAAGGATCGATTGCCTTTGCAGAGGAGTTTCCCGTATTTTGTTTCTGCTTTGGGTCGGATTTAGATGCAACAATCCCAAATACCACAAAGTCTCCGTCTATTTCATCCGGCAGCTCAAAATCAGGCGCTTTTACCGACTTGAGAAGATCGGGAATGCGGAGGATTTTCTTCTCTGCTAGGGTGCGGCTCAAAAAGGAATGAGGCAGGACGCGGCTCGACAGATGCTGCCCAGAGTAGGCTTCGAACTTGGATGAGTCCCCTACTTCTTCGGATGGCGTGCCTTTCCGGTTGCCTTCTCTCACATTTGGAGCCGTTTCGCTGCGTGTCAACCCGCCATTCCGAGGTTTGCTCAGTGCCCGCATGATGTCTGCTCGACTGTAATTTGGCACTTCTGACTCTCGGCGAGAAGACGAGGTTGGTGAAGGCGCTCTGTTGGCAGCTGCAGTTTTGAAAGCATCCACCTCTGCCTTGTTCAATTGGAAGGCAGAGCTTCTATTCGCCTGAACTCTCTCTGCTCTTTCTAGGCGTGACTTTTCAGCGGCTCGGCCCTCGGCCATTCGCTCACTGAAGCTTTTGATCGGGTGCGATCCTCCGCCCCCGGGAGAGGTCTGGGGTCTCGACGAGAACACATCACTAGAGCGTGACATAGCACCACTTCGGGTTCCTAACTGGCTGGCTGGCCGAGCGTCTGTCCTTGGGCGAGGGGGTCGCTTAAGAGATACATCATTCGCTTTCCAGCCCTTATCGATGCCCATCCGATATCTTTGGGGAGACCAAGGTTCTGTTGGCGCTTCTCTTTTTATAGGAGACACCGGGACTTGAACCTCGTCGACTTCTGTCCTTCGGTGAAGGTTTTGTGGGCTTTTTGGGACCAATGCATGGGTTTGTGGCCGTGACAAAGCGAAAGTAGGACGCATGTGTTCCTCCTCTGCATCCTCTGCATTCGAGCCTGTAGTGCCAGATCTGGCTCGTTTCTTCTGCAGCTGCTTCAATCTCAGGCGAGCCTGAATCTCCGCAAGCTGCAATTCCAGCGTCTCTTCGTCCTCGCCTTCGTCCTCGCCCTCGCCTTCGTCCCCATCCTCGCCATCATCTAGAACCCGGGCGGCCTTTGACCGAAAGCTTGGTGTTGTATTCGAGCGTTTCAAAGGCGAGGAAAGGAGTTCTCGCCGATGCTGTGTGTCTTGGTACCTTTGTCGGCCTCCCGGCGAGCTTGAAAGGGCATCCCGGGGCGATTTTGGCGGCCATGCGCTGTCGACCACTTGGAAAAGACATGGTAAGCAAGAATTGCCGTCTCATTCCAGAAAGAAACTCACTTTTTGGGTGTTGAGACTGTGGAATTCAATCACCTACGGAGCTTCATTCCCCGCTCCCTTCAGTCGCACATTCGGCAACGCGCAAAGTCGGAGTAAATGTGGAATTTCAGAGAAAAAGTCTGAAGCAAACAAATCAAGTTAGGAACACGCAAACAGAAAGCCAAAAATACCCAAAAGTGAGCAACGCAAGGAGATGTGAGGGATCAAACATTCGCACATGATTCGCAGTCGACGCGTCCCGGCACGAGACGCGCCTTCCTTGGACCCGCGCTTTCCACTTCAATTTCCACTTTCGCACGTTACATACTATAATGCCTCGCACTCGAGCAGCTGCTCCTCCCAAGGAGGAGCCTCAGTCTGAAGAGAAGAAGACATTGGTTTCCGCAGAAAAGCCCAGCAAGACCTTCATCCTCCCGTCATCCACCAGCGCCAATGCACGTTTGCTCTTCCTTCCCAACCCGCAGTCCGGCGAGCTTTCTCTCTATTTCTTTTGCCCCGAACGCGGTATATTTGAATTCACAGTCGTCGCCTCTCCTCCTACGGCTCCTAGGAGTATTCTGTTCACCCCGGCGCAACAATCAACTACCCCGTTCGAAGATGAGAAGGAGAAGTACGTGCCTTCGACGGCGTCAGTCGCCAAGAAGGCGGAATTGCTGGTCGCAACACCAATTGATGCTCTCTTCTTTTTGACACATCTGTTCTCAACGTCTACAAAATCCGGACAGTCTCTTTTCCAGCCATTGGACGACATCATCGACTCTAATGATGATCTCCCTCCTCATTTCCGTCATGTCCTCTACGATGAAACGTTCCGAAGCACTCTGCTTGCTCGCGCGGAAGCTATCTGTGAGACCGTAGAAGCGGGTGACGAGAAGATGTTCCGCTTTAGCGAAATGAAACTTCTCAAGGAATTGATTGGCAAGGCGGAGCGAATGGCTGCGCAGGGGCTGCCAGCAAGTCTGGAGGAACGGTTCATCCGCCAGGCTCTGGCTGCTCCCCTGATGTCGGTCAAGCGAGAGGATTCCTTGACCTGTCAGACTCCGAAAGAGGATGAAGCCAGCTCCAAGTCGGAAGAAAGGCAGGATAGCCCGTCCACGGTAGCCACGACTGCCACCCCTTCCGTGTCAACACCAGCAGGGGAGTCTACACCAGCTCCCGGTGAAGACTCAAATTCTACAGATCATGTTGCTCGTTTGCAGCGAATTGCGACGGCGCTGTCCTTCATGAAAGAATCATATCTATCACAGGCATTGTCTTCTCGGATCGATGAGATGCTCGCCTCACAGGAAAGTCCACTGGATTTCAAACCATTGCACGACCGCCTAAAACAACTTGCGGAACTTCGTGCTGAGGCATTCGCCTCGCGGTCCATGTCTGATTTCAGTCGCAAACGTGGCCTAGATGATGAAGAGGCGGAGGCTCGTGCCGAGAAGAAACGCAAGAAGGATGAGGAAGAGAAGAGCAAGAAGGCAGCCCAGTCGCAGGGAGTACGCAATTTGAAGAAGGTCAACATAAGTGGAATGAAAAAGATGAGCGACTTCTTCGGGAAGTCTGCTGCCAAGAAGACATGAATGGTTTGCTAGCGAACTATTTATTGGATTCTTTTCTCCTGCCTCCATGGCTGATGATCATGGAGCAACCCGTCTACCTGGAGCAAAAAGCGCGCTACAGTGTCAGCAAATGCACGGCGCGACCAGCCTCCGTTGACCATGTCAGCTATTAACAAGTAGCTCCATGGGATAGTGCTTTGTGCTTTCGTGATGCGCCGCGTCGCTTCTGTCTGACTACTGACACATATACGGTCTACTACATGGATGAAACATCAAGCTGAAGAGTGATGCGTTAAGCCCATGATGCCTCGGGGTGAAGGGCCTTCACGTCCCGGCCATGCCACCAGTTGGATTTGGAATAATGGGATCGGGGCATTTTGGAATTTTGGAATTTGGATATTTTAGAGCACTCAAAATCCACGGCTTGACGCCAATGAACCTTCAGGAATGACATCAAACCCCTTCAAAGAGGAACCTGGTCAATAGCGGCTCCCGCAACACTAAAAAAATCGTTAGCCACACATTCGTCCGATCGAGGGAAGCTTAGAAGACATACACAAACGAGCCATTGGACGGCTTACTAATAACCATAGCCTGCTCCAGCTTCTCGGCACTGATATCAGGGAACTTCTTAAGGTAGTACTCATTCCGCAGGGCAGTCGTCACAGCCTCGACCTTACCCTGAGGCAGCATGTGAACAGTGCAGCCACCCCATCCAGCACCAGTCAACCGACTACCCCAGGTGCCAGCACGGCGAGCAATGGCGCAGATATCATCCACCTCAGGTGCACTGCACTCGTACTGTGTACGGCACGACTCCTGAGACTCGTTGAGCAACTGGCCCAGGTAGTGGATGCGCTTCTCGTCCAGCTGAGACGCCTTAACAAGACACGCCTTGAAGTCCAGCACGCGGCGGGCCTCCTTGAAGCAGTGCAGCGCACGCTGGCGCAGCAGGAAACGCTCTGCCTGCACGGGGAACGCAGACAAGAACTTGGATTCTAGCTCGGGGACTGTGATGCCTAGCATCTGAGCCATCTCCTCGCGCGTGTAGCCCTCCTCCTTGGTCAGCGTGTCCTGGACGGCCTGGATCACAGAGTCGATCTGGTATTCCAGCGGGTCGTGTAGGCGCTCTTCCTTGGTCATCAGCTGGTGCTGGAAGTTGCGCAGACTGTACCCCAGCGAGCTGTTATCCTTGGGGAGGGTGACGTCGAAGCTCTTGGCCAGGATGGAGGCGGCGAGTGTGCACTCGGCCACGCGCAGGTTGTAGTGCCTAGGTGCGGTGTCGGCCTTGTTGGAAGTGACGAAGCTCTGAGCCATGAGGAAGGTGATTTCGTCGGTGGCCTTGGGAATCGGGACATGCTGGGCGTGGAACTGCGGGAAGAACTGAGTATATAGCAGGAAGCCGCGCTTAGAGAAGATAGAGGCGGCCTGGTCCATACTATTGACGAGGGCAACTGGGTTAGAAATCAATCACACTCATTCTAGATCACTCGACCCTAACTTACCCGCCAGAGTACACGCCGACAGCGCGCTCAGAGACAACAGCCAGATCCAACAGATCCTGCTTCGACACATTGTGGTTGTTCGCCTTCATGACAGCCAGAGCACTGGCGCAGACGAAGGCGGCACTGCTGGAGATACCACCACCCGGGGGCACATTGCCGTCCACAAGGATCTCCATGCTGGAAGGAACCAGCGAGCCATCCGCCTTCTCCTTGCGCAAGAACTTCAGAGCACCAAGCAATCCAGCCTTGAAGTAGTTGATCCATTCATGCTTCTTGGGATCAATCTCGATGTCCGAGTCATGAGGCACGCTGAATTCGCGCGTGGGGAATTTCTCTGGCGAGACGTTGGCAATCTTGATAGTGGTGCCGGAGGCGCTTGCAGGAACAACCTTGACGGCCATGATCACGTCAACGCTGACAGCGGTGGGCAAGACATCGTAGAGGGAGTAGTCGATGTGCTCGCCGATAATGTTAACACGGCCGGGGCTGCGCGCCACGAAGTCGGGACGGTGGTTATACTGCGTGTTGAACTGCTTAATGAGAGCAGACCATCGCTGCTGGTGTTCCGTGGCAAGCGAGTTCACTGAGGCATCGTCGGTGGCGTAGACTTCCGCGATGGAATCTGTTTGCGGGACAAGTTCTAGGGATGGCATGGCGGGGTAACGGTTTGCGTGTTTAGGGATAGTATGGGGAGGAAGAAGGGAAAGGTGAGATTTAAAACACCATTGAGTAACTAGAGGTAAAAAGGGACAAGAGGGAAAAGTTGATGATGACAGGGTCCTTCAGATTCAACACCGGCTAAGTTAATGGAATGTGGTGGGGTTCTTCTCCGTCCCGCACTCGGTTTCATTCCCGGTGTCCCTTTGCAGCGTATTCTTTGCGGGGAAAGCGGCAAGGACCCCCTCGAGTCCCTATATTTCTTGCTCGATGCTTCAAAATTGATGTAGTAAGATAGTTAGCATGTGTTCCTGGCCTGACTAGAGGATTTAAAGTATATGTTATTGTCCTGAACTCTCTGTCTACTCCATAGAGTTGATCGGACAGGCCATGAACGTCGATATATCTTAAGCTACCCAGGTAGCAGGCCGAAGAACTCAGAAATAAATAGAGCTTGCAAGGGCATAGGTAGTAATAAGGGCAAACATAAGATTAGACGAGTGTCATAGGGCTTCTCGTGCGAGGTTATTGGACCGGCAGAAAATGACCGCCTTATTGCATGACTTTGTCTACTCTTTGTACCTGATTTACAAGGCCTGAACGCACTATAAATAAGACCTTTCTTCCCCGCCAAGCTTCCCTTCTCCACATACTCCCCACCTCACCTCTCCAATCATCCACTGCAGTCATCGAAGTCCCCTGTCATTATCATCAGTCATCCTCAATCATGGCTATGATCACTTTTCACATAGCTGTTTGTCTTTTTATATTTCCTGACACTTCTCAAGACCTCCATGACCTCTCAAGTTTCGCATGACCTCCCAAAGTATTGACCTCTCAAGCCTTGCATGATCTAGACTTGCGTCACATCTCAACTATCCTGCAAGGCTCCGATTCGTGGAGGTGACTTCACTCCGTCTCGTACAGCCTATACCTTCAACCTTTAACTGATTTTCATATAGCCATCCTTCGAAGTTTCTACCCTCCGTTCTTTCCTGCATCGCTTGTCAATACTCCGGTATGACACCTGACCGCGCGGTTTACGACAATCTCCCTGACATTCTCACATTCTTGCCTTGTGATATCTCTTGCTGTGTTGTGGCGGGCTTTCCACCCCAGGACATCAATACAGCAAGGGATAGCTACTTGGACTTGACACTTCATACTCGGCACTTGCATGACCTCTCAAGGCCTCATCTTATAGCGCTTATCAATACTTCGGCATAAAACCGCGCGGTCTACGACAGTCTCCCTGATATTCTCACCTTCTTGCCTTGTGATATCTCTTGCTGTGTTGTGGCGGGCTTTCAAGCTCAGGACAATCAATACAGCAAGGATGGTACTTGGTCTTTCAAATCTCGGATTCTACGACTTCTTCGGCTCACTCAACGACTTCCCCTGCTATTCCTTGCTGTGTTGTGGCGGGATTTCAACTTCAGGACAAATCAATACAGATGGCTTTATACTCAATACTTCCATGACCTCAACCCCGAGGCTTGCAACTCTTACATCACTTGTCAATACTTCAATTCAATTCCTTTCATTTCACTTCAATCTATTATATACCTTCCTCTCCCGTTCTCTGTAGCTTCATAGACAACCCCTTGCCCATCTATAGCTTCATAGTCAATGCCTTCCAACTCCGATTCCAACCAATAGAAAGTTCTGGATCCCCAATGTCAAGCACTCGGAAAGAAAGGAAACATCCAAGATAGCCACGATCTGCAATATATTGTCGTAAGGATTGGTGGAGTAGAATCCGCCAAATAGTGCAACTATACGTGGTTGAATGTGATGAAGTATATAGAAATGGCCCTTGAAAAACATACAATGACCGTCTCCATCTCACACAGCATGACTTTTATACCCCAAGATCACATGGCACGGAAATGGTAGGCGGTCAGGCGACTCCGGTATGCGCCGAGGTCGGAGGTGCGGAGGAGACAACAGCCAATAGGAAGAGTCGAATTCTTGACTCAGAGCGCTCGGTTGATTTGGGTTTAAGGCGTTTTTCCTCTCCCCAGAAGATTCACGACCCAGGCGAAGGTAGCATTTTCCTTCCTTGACCTCCATCCTTGTTTTCCTTCTGGGCTGCCGTCGGTCATGATGATGCCTCTCAGACCGTCCAAAAGCGCCCTGCGCGCTCTGCATGTCCAGAGGCAACTCACCTCTGCTCGTCGGCCTTTCTCGACTTCTCATGTGGCTTCGGCTGCCTCGCCCCACCGCTCTTTTCCTCAGAAGCGTGCTCAGAGCACTGCTACCGCTAAATCGTGAGTCCGTCGTGTTGTCTTGAACAATGCCATTCTGACTGTGTGCTATCAGGGATACGAGACCCGTGCCCAGCCCGGCTTTCAACCTGGAACCCCATCGCAATGAGATCTCTCCTCTGCAGAACCGCCAGCTCCCTGAGCTCGATGACTCGTAGGTCTTATTTTACGAAGCCTTGGCAAATGATGGACGCTGACCAAAACAAAAAAGAATGGTTGGAATGAGCGGTGGTGAAATCTTCCACGAGATGATGCTCCGTCTTGGTGTGAAGCACGTCTGTAAGTGCCAGACTACCCGGCTCTTTAAAGTCCCGCCCTTGGCTCATATATTTGATTCATAGTTGGTTACCCCGGTGGTGCCATTCTTCCCGTCTTCGATGCCATCTACAATTCAAAGCACTTCGACTTCATTCTCCCCAAGCATGAACAAGGTGCTGGTCACATGGCTGAGGGCTACGCTCGTGCCTCCGGATTGCCCGGTGTGGTTCTTGTCACTTCCGGTCCCGGCGCTACCAACGTTATTACTCCCATGCAAGATGCTCTCTCCGACGGTACCCCCATGGTTGTCTTCTGTGGTCAGGTCCCCACCAGCGCTATCGGCACCGACTCCTTCCAGGAGGCCGACGTGGTCGGTATCTCTCGTGCCTGCACCAAGTGGAACGTGATGGTCAAGTCCGTTGGTGAGCTCCCTCGCCGCATCCAAGAGGCCTTCGAAATCGCTACCAGCGGCCGCCCCGGTCCCGTCCTCGTCGACCTGCCCAAGGATGTCACCGCTGGCATCCTCCGCAACCCGATCCCTATGCACAGCACTATCCCCTCCCTCCCGACTGCTGCTACCATGGCTGCTCGTGATATGAGCCAGAAATCGCTCGATCAGACCATTAGCCGCGTTGCCCGTCTGGTGAACATGGCTGAAAAGCCCGTGCTCTACGTCGGTCAGGGTCTCCTCGCCCGTCCTGATGGTCCTCAGATCCTGAAGGAGTTTGCCGAAAAGGCTCAGATTCCCGTCACCACCACCCTCCAGGGTCTCGGTGGCTTTGACGAGCTGGACCCCAAGGCCCTCCACATGCTCGGTATGCACGGATCTGCTTACGCCAACATGGCCATGCAGGAGGCCGATCTGGTCATCGCCCTTGGTGCCCGTTTCGATGATCGTGTCACACTGAGCATCCCCAAGTTTGCTCCTCAGGCCAAGGCCGCGGCTGCTGAGGGCCGTGGTGGTATTGTGCACTTCGAGATCATGCCCAAGAACATCAACAAGGTCGTTCAGGCCACCGAGGCCGTCGAGGGTGACTGCGCCGACAATCTTCGCCGTCTCATGCCTCATGTCAATGCTGTGGCTGAGCGTAAGGAGTGGTTCGAGCAGATCAACGACTGGAAGTCCCGCTTCCCCCTGTCCCTCTACGAGCGCCAGGTCGATGACGGTCCCATCAAGCCCCAGAGCGTCATTGAGAAGCTCAGTGACCTCACTGCGCACATGAAGGACAAGACTATCATCACAACCGGTGTCGGTCAGCACCAGATGTGGGCTGCCCAGCACTTCCGCTGGCGCCACCCCCGTACCATGATCACCTCTGGTGGTCTTGGTACCATGGGTTACGGTCTGCCTTCCGCCATTGGTGCCAAGGTGGCTCGTCCTGACTGCCTGGTTATCGACATTGACGGTGACGCCTCCTTCAACATGACCCTTACTGAGCTTTCCACTGCTGCTCAGTTCGGCATCGGTGTGAAGGTTCTTCTGATTAACAACGAGGAACAGGGCATGGTCACACAATGGTATGCATAATGCATTCTTCATCGCTGATATTGAAAGCCCGGGCTAACTCTTTCATCTACACAGGCAAAATCTGTTCTATGAGGACCGCTACTCCCACACCCACCAGCAGAACCCCGACTTCGTCCCTCTTGCCCGCGCCATGCGCGTTGCCGCCGAGCGTGTCTCTCGCGCCTCCGATGTCGAGGCCAAGCTGAAGTGGCTCATTGAACAGGAGGGCCCTGCTCTCCTGGAGGTTATTACCGACCGGAAGGTCCCTGTCCTTCCCATGGTGCCCTCTGGCCGTGGTCTCCACGAGTTCCTGGTCTATGATGAAGGTAAGCGCATTTATCTACATATCCAGCATGGGACTCAATGGCTAACCCTTTACAGCCAAGGAGAAGGAGCGCAAGGATCTGATGCGGAAGCGAAATGTCGACTTCGCCGTCAACCACCGCGATTGAGTGCCTTAATGGGTGAGAGTCTATCATAACCGTCATTTTTTTCCCGTTGATATCCATGGCGTTTTCTGGGCGGTTCACCAAAAGCGATTGGGAAGTATCAGTTGACCACGAAAATTCCTAAAAACATCGCCTTCCCTGCGGACCTGACGACAAGTGCAAAAGTTCGGCACCCGATTACCGGTTTGGGTGCCATCCTGATCCCGCCTTTACTGGGTTGACTTGGTCAGGATCTCAATTCGCATGTATCGTGGTTATTCGATCACATTTCGGGTTTTCTTCTATCCATGCCACCTTCATCCTGCGTGTATATAATGTTGATGTGTTTGAGTCCTGTGTTGGAGGATGAGGATGGGCTGTTTCAGTTGCATTTCGCTGGAGCGGTAGTCACTGCAATTTTAAATATGTTCTGTGTTGCCTTTTGGTCCCCATGTGTAGTTTAATTGCACCGATGGTAACCGCGCTGGAATAACAATAACGCGTCCTAGTTTCCGAACGTCAATAGACTCGATTCCTTCTATCCTACACGAGAATATGAAAGTCCCTCGTCTCTATGTTCTCTTTCAGTTACTCTCTCGTCAATACTGGTACCCCTATTTGGTAGATCTTAGCAGTACATAAAAGATCACATGATGTCACGTGGAATAGCTGAGTATGTATCCACTACATTAGCCTGGCAGTCTCGCTATTGTTGCTTCAGGCATGACAAAGTAGGTCTGATCTTGAAATAGCTTTTGCGAAAGAGAAAGAGAACGACTAATTGCATCTACGTTATTGGCACAGCCAGCTTTCCTCGTGCAGGTGACTTCAGCATCTCCAGCACGAACATAGAATTAGCGTCAGGTAAGATCCTCATGCCCCTCTGCTGTGATATGCCACAAGAAGAGATTAAAAGAAGAAAGCACCGCTCCCCCGCTAACTATTGCCGTGTAAACATTCTAGTACTTCCCGTTCCTTCTAAGCATGGTTGTCGAAGGCAAATACGACCCCTCATTCATGTTTACGCACGAAGGTAATCAAAGCTGAGCATAGGGCTCTCCCCTATTGTATCCGTATAAGCCATTGGCACCCTCAACTAACTCTTCTTCTTGTCCAGACAAGTTCGAAAACATCTCACAGAGCTACGACGCATTCTTCAATCACAAAGTGCCCGGAGGGTTGAAAGTGTGCCTCACGACAGCCTTTGGCCGGGCACAGAAGTAAGGCCGGAAATTCATCAGAAAAGGGGTGTGCAGTGCCTATTTTAAAAGTTCTGACTTTTTGAGGGATTTGTGCAAAGCTTTACCTCTGTTGTATATTCGAAATTGAAAGAGATCTGATCATTTTTATTTCTCTGGTGATGGAGAGGCCTTGTGTAGAGGATTAGACTGACCAATATCCTAGACCGGTTGGACGTCTATGTACTATGCTTGACCATGCAAGGATGCGGCTCTGCGGATGGAGCTGGCCTCCATTCCGCTGCAGGTACCATGCATCCATTCAATCAAAGGCAGCCGGCATGCTATTTGTCTGAACGCCTAAGAAATACTTGGAAAACTTATCGTGCTTCTTTTTACTGCCACTATAAGTTTCGCTATAACCCTATAGTTACTTACCACGTGGCTGATCAAGCAACACTATGACTTTTCCCTTGAATTCACTTTCTCCAGCCCAGCAACCTCCAGTTCATTGCATAGCTCGTATATATGCAGAGGAAGACAAACGACCACAAAGTACAACATGAGGAATCATCTATTTGTGTCTTATCTCGGGTACTAACTGCACCATTAGTTACAGGGAGGCAGACATGCAAAACAAACTATAGTCGAGCTAAAAAAGAATTGAGTCCAACCCCGACCTTTTTGCACTTAGAGACATTTGCACCAGAATAATTCGGTTTTATGGTATTTTTGGACAATGAGCCACAGAATGAGGCGGCATACGATATCCTGGTACAGGATTCGCACTTTCTACACCTTCGTGGCAGCACATTCACTACAGGCTCTATAGCTGTCCAACGCCTTTCAATGCTGCAGACATGATTTTTCATAGACAGATATTATTCCAATGGCCCATATTTCATCTCTTATACAGCACCATATATCCAAGATACGTGAGTCCATCCGTCAGACCCCAAAGCCGTGCACCCGATTAGGAAGGAATTCCTACACTCTCCACCCGGTAAATCATTATCGATGTCACATATCAAAATGATTATATGTGTCAGTCAGCGAAAGCTAGTAGGAGCTCCCATCCCAAAGACGCGGCTGCCAAAGCTAAGTGCTGTATAGATCTGGAACTGGATCTCGGAAGATCGTAATGGCATCTAGGGGTGGAGATGCATCGACAAGCTACGGACGATTTAAAACTGAGACTGAATCAGAGCAATGCCACGGATATCTTAGGGGAGTTGGACATGGATATCATTGTCGCAACAGCCATCCGTTCACCATTGGCGAATGTGAAGGTGCGATGGAGCTGGCCTCGTGCTCGGAATGCGCCCCCCACGAAGGCAGCACCTGGTGAGGAAGTCACTCACAGGATCTAAAGCCGAATCTGGCAAACCTCAACATTTAGATAGAAGTTAAAAAACGGACATGTTTTATGTACGAGTGTTGCAGTAAACAAATGCAAAGTGACCGGGGAATGTCCACCTCCCATTGGTGTCACCATCCAATTAAGCTCGGCCTCCAGCTCCAACTCACCTTCTTCCCCTCCCCATTCTCCCACCCTCCGCGTTACTTCCGTGAATTATTGCGTCCGACCGTGCTGAAGAGAGTGAAGAGTCCCTTAACCTCCGTGCTTTGAATCGCCGTTTCCTGCCTCCCCAGCTTTTCCCTCACTCGCTTCCACGATGGCGAGCCCACCGCCTGTCCCCGAGGACCAAACCCGCCTCCTTGAGGAGGCATTGGGAGTGGTGCGGCAGCAGTCGGCTATGATGCGCAAATGCCTCGAGACCCCTGGGAAGCTCATGGATGCGCTCAAATGCGGGTAAGCTATCCTTCTAATCCCCCTCAGGCAGCGACGTTGGATGACTCTCGGATGTCTGCGCAAGACAACCCATATGCTAATTGCTGCGTCCTTGGGACGTCTGACTATAGATCCACCTTTGTCTCCGAATTGCGAACTCCCAGTCTTGGCCCGAAGCAGTATTACGAGTTGTATATGGCTGTTTTCGATGCGCTGAGACACCTGTCCGTCTACCTCAAAGAGAACCATCCCGTCAACCACCTGGCAGATCTGTATGAGCTGGTCCAATATGCCGGCAATATTGTACCCCGCTTATACCTAATGATCACTGTCGGTACCGTATACATGTCAGTCGAAGATGCGCCAGTCAAGGAGATTATGAAGGATATGATGGAGATGAGCCGCGGCGTCCAGCACCCGATTCGGGGTTTGTTCCTGCGATATTATTTGACCGGCCAGGCGAGGGATTTCCTCCCCACTGGGACTGGCGATGGGCCTGAGGGCAACCTGCAGGACTCGATCAATTTCGTTTTGACCAATTTCGTGGAGATGAATAAGCTCTGGGTTCGGCTGCAGCACCAGGGTCCCTCGAGAGAGCGGGAAAGACGGATACAGGAAAGACGCGAGCTGGAGCTTCTGGTGGGCAGCAATATTGTGCGCTTGAGCCAGCTGGTGGACCTCGAGACATACAAGTCGGGCATTTTACAGGCCCTCCTAGAGCAGGTAGTGCAGTGCCGTGATGTCCTGGCACAAGAGTATCTCCTCGAAGGTCGGTTGTTCTTGTATTTGCGCCTGGGTTTCGGCTACTGACATTGTCCACAGTTATCACCAAGGTCTTCCCCGATGAATTCCACCTCCACACCCTGGACCTCCTGCTGTCCGCCATCGCCCGACTCAACCCGCATGTTGATTTGAAGAAAATTGTTATTGGTCTGATGGACCGCTTGTCATCATATGCCCAGAAGGATTCGGAGTCGCGGACTGGGCCAGAGGCACGGAAGCAGAATGAAGAAGAAGCGGTCACTCGGTTATTGCAAAAGCTCGAGCTTAACAAGGAGAAGAAGAAAATAGAATCCACTGAGGCACCTGCCGACGACACTGCCAAGGAGAATGGCACTGAGGAGCCAAGCAAGTCCGAGGAGCCGTCTGAACCTGCAAAGGAGCGGGAGCAAGAACAAGCCGTCTACGGGGAGGATGAAAAGGCCGCTTCTCCCGCGGAACTCAGGCTGTACGATGTATTCTACAAGCAGGTGGTGGACTTGATCAAGACACGCGCATTGCCAATCCAAGATGCCATGGCTCTCCTGGTGTCTCTCGTCAATCTCGCGTTGAACATATACCCAGATGAGCTGGAATATGTCGACCAGGTCCTCGACTTTGCAGCTCAAAAAACCGCCGAGTACGCTGATCACGCCGATCTGCATTCAGCACCAACACAGCAGCACATCCTTCATCTTCTCAATGCTCCGCTCCACTCTTATGTTTCTATCTTCACAGCCTTGGCTTTGCCGCATTATCTGCCGCTTCTTGCATCCCAGTCGTATCCTACCCGGAGATCTATCGCAGGCGAGATCATCCGAAGTCTGCTCAAGAACAAGGTTTTCATCTCGACGACGGAGAACCTTGACCGTGTCTTACAGACCGCAAAGGTTCTGATCAAGGAGGGCGTGCAGCAATCTGCAGGATACCCCGGGGTGGCGCAACGACGGGGAGGAGAGACGGACGAGACAATTGAGGAGCAAGGGTGGCTTGCGCGAGTGGTGCACTTGATCCAGGCACCGGATAACGATACCCAGCTCAAGGTATGAACCACTCTCATGATCTTTATATTCCATGCTAACACTGGATCTGGCAGCTTCTTCAAGCAACCCGTAAGGCCTATATGGAGGGTAATGAGCGCATCCGATACACCACACCAGCCATCGTTACAGCCTCGATTCGCCTGGCTCGAAAGCTGAAGTCACGCGAGCACTATGATGACAACTGGCAATCACAATCGTCGTCACTTTACCGCTTCATGCACCAGTGTGTCAACAACCTGTACCAGCGGGTGAATCCTGGCTGTGCGGACTTGGCACTGCGGCTCTTCGTGATGTGTGGCGAAGTAGCCGACCAAACTGGTTTCGAAGAAGTCAGCTACGAGTTCTTCGCACAGGCCTTTACCATCTATGAAGATGCGATTAGCGATTCGCGTGCCCAGTTCCAGGCAGTCTGCGTCATTGCAGCTGCCCTGCACGGCACCCGCGGCTTCTCCAAGGAGAACTACGACACCCTCATCACCAAGGCCGCCCTACATGGAAGCAAGCTTCTGAAGAAGCCCGATCAGTGCCGTGCAGTGTACCTCGCAAGTCACCTCTGGTGGGTGGTCGAGAATCCGCAGCGCGGGGACGAAGATCCTCAGAACGTAAGTTGATCCCCATGCGCCTCCATATGACTACCTATGTGCTGACACATCACCAGCTCTACCGTGACGGAAAGCGAGTTCTCGAGTGTCTCCAGCGTGCTCTACGTGTCGCAGATGCCTGCATGGATACGGCCGTATCCGTCGAACTCTTTGTTGAGATCCTTAACCGTTACGTCTACTACTTTGACCAGCAAAACGAGACCGTCACGACCAAGTATCTCAACGGTCTGATCGAGCTCATCCACTCCAACCTGCAGACCAGCGAGGACGAGCATAACCCCAGTCTCGACGGGCCCAAGCGCCACTTCGAACGTACGCTAGAGTACATTCGGTCTCGGGATTACGAGGGCGTCGTGACTGAGCGGCAGTAGGGTGGAATGTGACATGTTTGTTAGGTTAGAAGGTTCTTTGTGAGACTTGCAGCGCGGAATCTTTTCGCCTTGCTTGTTTGTTTCATTTTTTTGTCCTTGGAAGCCAGCCTCTTGCCCGTGATGCTTTTCTTTTTTTGCCTTTTGAGTATATACAAGTGTACCATTGTCTCTGGATAACACCATACCCTTCCCATCAAGTTTATTGCCTCCAAAAATGGTTCATCACTGGTCTGTTTTTCCTAAATGTAGAACGAGGTGAGCTTCGTGTTAGAGCTCCCATGGGCTTGTCTGTTAATCTAGCAATGACTCCATCAGGAAACCCTGGAACAGGATCGCTACACTCGCCGATCTCAGGACACAGATATCTACGATACGTTTCACGCCTACATAGATCGGCCACAAGCCAAGCGGAACAAGAGACGAAGAAACCTTCGATCATGCAATTGGGTCAAGGATGACAACGGAGAGGGAGATTGTCCCAGTCTCCACGGATATCGCTGCATAATGCAGAAAGGCCAATAAAATCATGACGTACACAAAACAAACCCGAATGCCCCAGCTTAAGCTAAGCCGACTTGACCGATAAATCAGAAAAAAAGAATAGACGGGATGAACGATAATCCCATATCAGTAAAAGGAAAAAAAAGACACTTCAGAACGTGCGGATGAGACGTGAACCCGTGACGCTTCAATTCAGACACAAAAAGAGGAAAAATAGGAGAAGGGGCATTTCAGGAGTCATTCCCATAGAGCGCGTAACAAAATATCAGGAGCCTAAGAGGTCCCGCCAAACAATCCAGCCGGAGGTGAGGTGTACTGCCGCAGGACGGAGGGATTACTGAACCCACCAAAGGCGGCGGGGTGGCTATTCCCAGGGACTGGGCTACCGATATCACCAGGCACAAGGCTGCCCCGATGACCAGGCACGGCGCTGTTGGTGTCTGGCTCGAACTTGACGTATCGGCCATTCTCATCTTCCTTGATGGAGAAGGACCCGCCACCGTTCTGAGGGCTTCCCTCTGTGTCACAGATATCGAGCATTTCATCCAACGAGATTGCGGGCTCGCCCAAGGGCCGTAGCTGTTCAACCTGGCCCAGCACTAGATTCATGTCGTGGTAGCCTCCAGAGCCAAGCTGGGGGCTCATCGTGTTCAGGTGCTTGCAGGCTTGGATGACCAGGAGACGGATTGTCACAGGTCGCGACGTATGCGCGCGGTGATGACCACCGGCTGCAAAAGCGTTGTGAGACCAGCCACTTCCGGCAGGCGTGGGCCCCCAGGTAGATGTACCGGGGAATGCCGTGCTCCCAAAGGGTGCACCCCAGCTAGGGCCGACTGCAGGGAAATTCGCATGCTTGGATCCTATAGCAAGTTAATTTAACCGTTGTAAAAAATCATCAACCACGTAATCAGGGTAGCTTACCGAGGGGGTCTGTGAAAAGCGATGATCCCTGGAAACTAGCTCTTGATGGCGTGGGGAACTGCCCAGGAGCCGTGGCACCGGGCAACGACTGGGACAGCTTCGACGAGTATGGGTCATCGGTATCATCGAGAAGCGCACTGCTACCCAACTGAGTACTCAATTGATCTACCTCTCGTTGATATGAAGCGGGGCCGCCTTCCTGCTGGTCTTGTGCGACACTAGAGGGGCGCTTAATGGGGCTTGGGCGTGTGATCGGGAAAGGTTGGGAACCCGACTCCAACGGAGAGCGTTCAAACGAACTAGATGGCTGCCGCGAATGAGTCTTGGACAGACCAGCCTGCTGCATGGGGAATGCACCGGGCACCCCATGGGGTCCAGGGAAGGGGAAGCCATGCCCAGGCTCTGTCGGGAACCCTCGGCCCTGTGGCATCGGACGCACTCCCCCGATTCCCGGCGGTGCAGGAATTCCTCCCGGTCCGGTGAAACCGCGCAGGTTATTGATCATGCCGGAGTTCGGAGAGTACATCTGCAAGTCAGGTTGAAGAGGCCGGCCACCCATTGGCGGTAGACCCGGAGGATTGGAGGACAAACCGCCGAATCCAGGGAATCCAGGTGGGCCAGTTCGACCAAGAGGCGAAAGGGGCGCAGACGGTTGAGGATGATGTAAAGGAGGCTGTTGCTGGGGTCCTTGTCTGCCGTGCGGTTGCGCCAGAGAGCGCGGTGAGATGGACGGCTGCAGAGGGAAATCCGAAGATCCAGGTTGCGAATGAGGAGAAGATGTATGTGATCCCTGCTGGGATGGCTGGCGCGGTCTCCCGGGAGCAACCGGTGTAGCCGTAGCATAAAGCGGCGATTGGAGGGAGCCGGTAAACGGATGCGATGGGAGATTAGGAGCAAGAGGGATCGAAGCAGGATATAAGGGATTTGCTGGTTTCCTAGAACGGTCCCTATCCTGCTCCGCTCGAACAGCCTCTCGGTCCTTCTTCTCCTGCTCCTCGCGCATCTTGCGCTCTTGCTCCTCCTTGGCCTTCCTCTCGCGTTCCGCTTTCTCCTTGCGCATCGCTTCCTCCCGTTTCTTCTTCTCCTCCTTCTGTTCGCGTTGCTTGCGTTCAGCTTCGGCTTGGCGTTCTCGTTCTTCCTTCAGACGCCGCTGCTTCTCGGCTTCCTTCCGTGTACGTTCTTCCTCTTGGGCCTTGCGTTCAGCCTCACGCTTCTTCCGTTGCTCTTCTCGTTTCAGTCGCTGCTCCTCAAGTTTCTTTTCCTGTGCAGCTTTGGCGGCAGCCTCCTCGGCTGCTTTCTCGGCATCTCGGCGAGCCTTCTCCTCCTCCTTCGCCAGCTTCTGCAAGCGCTTCTTGTCTTTCTTCTTCTGCGCTTCACGGGCTTTCTTGGCGTTCCGCTGCTCGTTGAGGTTCTCTTCTTCCAAGAGTTCCTCTATGAGTTTCTTCTGGCGCTGCTCGGCGACTTTCTCTCGATATGCTGTCATAACTCGTTGTTCAAACATTCGGGCTGCGAATATTTGGAACATTCGCCGCCCTTCCTGCATGCGCTGCTCTTCAGTCATAGCATCCATCTCGTCTTCATCAAACTCTTCTTCTTCCTGGCTGTCATAATCCTCGTCCTCTTCATCGTCGTAGTCTTCGTCGTCAAGAGGCCCATGGTTGTGACCAGCATGGAATGATTGGTGAGCGGCAGCTATGTTGTACTGAGTATCTTCTTCCCGTTGCATTCGTCGCTCGGCTAGTTGCTCCATCATGTCGATAAAGTGCTTGCCGTCATTTTTGAGAAGGTCATCTGCCACAGTAAGGATGCCATCTAAAATCATCGAGTCAGAGGCCTGCCAGTTCGTCATAAGGTGAAGCATGGACTATTGTTCTTACCTTTTACAGTGAGACTGTTCCCAAACGCGAAAAAGTCGGCGCGAGCAGCACGCGCTTCCTCGTCCTCGTACTCTTCTTCGCTGTACAGCTCATCATCCTCCTCGTCCTCGTCTTCTTCCTCGTCATAATCATCTTCGAGGCCGTCGTCATCATCGGGTAACTCTCGGACTCGGCCCCGTGAAGGGTGAAATTGGCCATGAGTCCGAGTATGTTGACCGGGTGATCGAAGCGGAGGTTGGTACAAGCGAGGCGGAGGGATAATGGGAGCTCCTTCGTCAAAGGAGCCTTGGTTGTTGTTGGCGTATTGTTCAAGCTCTTCGTAATATGCATCGTACAGTACTTCCAGCTCTTCTTCAATCGCGGTGCGCTTCCGGCCACAGACAGTACAGCTGCAAGAGTGCTTCTGCTGTTCCTTCATTTTCTTCAAGACAGCATCTTTCTCGACTTTTACAAGCTGGCGACGTTCCTCTTCGCCCAGCTCAAACCAGAAAGTTCGGATGTTCTCTCGTTCTTCCAGTGACGACTGGTTCCAGATGCTGTTTTCCTTGGCGGATCTGGCAGGAAATCTGGTGGGGTACGGCAAAGTGTGTGACGGCGGAGGATGAGAGAAGGTGGCGGAGGGAGTAGAGAGGGAAGTCGAACTGCCATCGGCGAGGGTATGCGATCCAGAGCGGCCTGTCTTGCTTTTCTTTTTCTTCGATCTCCCATCCATCAAGTTGAAACGACCGTTGGGCTCGTCTGGCGAAGCGAGATCGTGCTGCGAACCCGATTCACCGTTCCTGTAGAAGTGGCCATCGCCAGAACGATGCCCGTCTACACTGTCGAGGTCGGCATTGTCATCGTGGGAGTGTCGATCGTCAGCCGGGTCGGCGAGATCGCCGGAGGCATGAGAGTGAGTTGGCTCGGCTGCCAGGCGAGCAGCCTGCTTCTGCCGACGCTTTTGCTTCTTGCGATTCACCCCTGGTGCCGGTGCTGGCATGGTTCCGGATGTCGAGTGGCCCAAAGGTCCCCGCGCGTCGCCGTTGATAGTTGGTGTCGGAGCAGTCGATAAATGGGTCGCCATGATGGATCGGGGAGCTTGTAGCAACTGCCTGCGCAGTGGACTATTACCACGAGTGGATGAGCGTTAGCTTAAATACAGAGTCACGTCGTGGTTGGGGGGAGTGGGGTTTTAAAGCGAAAGGCTTCAAAGCGGAGAGGCGGGAGGGCGAAAGAGCCTACCAAGAAAGCTCCGGTCAATCCAATGCAAGGACCGACCTAGAGAGACTCCGCTGCGCGTGTCAACAAGGACAGAAATCCTTTGTTGCTCACAGAAGGGCCAGTGCAGCAAATGGGAGGGGTGCGGGATCGTAGTTGAGGAGGGGGCTGAAAGGCGATAATGCCGATGGATCAGGACGTAATCGTAGGTCGGAATGAAGCCGGGGCAAGGGCAGGCCTGTAGAGTGAGAGGTAGAGGGAGTCAAAGCCAGGGCCAGCAGCATAGCAGAGCCCTGAGAGTCGCGGGACGTAAAGACAGCTAGATCTTATGCCGGATGATGAATGAAGCAATGGGCTTTCCTGTGTTCTGGCTGGTTGTCGTGCCGCCGCAACGGGATAGCCGCCGCAAGCGAGCTGGTGCCTAACTGATCAGGCATCAATTGCATACGGAGCTTGTTCCTACAGAGGTATGCTATATAAGAGCTATTTTGTAGTTATTTATCTCTAGTGTGAGCCAACCTTACAACCTGAATAATTGGTAAAACATACGTCGTGTAGCGCAGATGTCAAAATCGATCTAAGATCACGTGCATATAAGACACCGCCCAATTGTGCCCGATTATCAAGGCGGTGCATCGTATATCCCCACGTGACAGCAACGCCTTTTGCTCCACTGCGCTGTGAGACATGGACAGCGCTAATTAAAAATAACTAAAGGCAGATTTTTCTGAGTAGAAATAGAGCGGATTATCGTAGATGGAGAAGCTACAGTGCGTATCAAGTTCTGTAATCAAAGCCCCGGGAGTGAGCCTTAAAATCTCCGGATTCTACTTAGCCGCCCTCCCTCCCTCACCTTCAACCCTTCATCTTATCAACAGCTCGGCTCCTTTTCTTCACGCGTCGCGTTCACTCTTTATCCTACGTATATCTCCAATCGTCGAGGATTAACGAATCCCGCGGCTTTGCTCACCTTGGCCCCGACCGCCCTCGCGCCACCCCCAATCCCTGGCCTACTGTTTTTGTGCTTTAGGCCAAACCCATCCTCCTCCTTCCCTGCCTCTTATTGGGTGAGAAAGAGAGTACATCGTGCGCAGGGCTACATTTCCTTTACCCCTGTCCGCTCCCGTGTCGCGATCGTGGTCAGCACGCCTTGAAAGTCTAGCTGGTCGAACCCCCTCCCGCCCGAAACCCGGTCATCATCTCGATCGTCTCATCCCGTTTCTCCGCCGGAGGACACAGTTCGACGTGCCACTGTGTAATCATGGCCCAGCAACAGGACGACAATGTGATGCGGAGGTACGCGCGGCCACTTCCTTTTCGATGCGTCTTGTTATATCCCCTCAAGCCCAAAGGTACCAGGCTATCCAGTACGCCCAGACCTCAGTGGCAATTCCATTTCTGGAAATACTGGAGCTCGTTTCGTGACCTGAAACTGCTTGGTTCGTGTGATCGGCGGATGCTAATCTGATCGACCGGTATAGGAAGCTTGTGATTATCGGAGATGGTGCCTGCGGCAAGACCAGTTTACTCAGTGTTTTCACTCTCGGCTACTTTCCAACAGTAAGTTCTTGTCTACAATATTTAATAGATGAAGCAAATGACTAATGGGACTTGCAATTACAGCATTACGTTAGTCGTCAGCCAAGCCCCTTGCAATTACATCTTCTAACTGTTGATCTCTAGGTCCCGACGGTATTTGAAAACTATGTGACCGATTGCCGAGTCGACGGCCGCTCAGTACAATTGGCTCTTTGGGATACGGCGGGCCAAGAAGACTACGAGCGGTTGCGACCGCTAGCATACTCGAAAGCGCATGTCCTCCTGATCGGATTTTCAGTGGACTCGCCAGATTCGTTATCCAACGTGAAGCACAAGGTTCGTCGCGGCACACGAACATAGAATATCACTGATTAACATTTGGGACATAGTGGGTCGAAGAAGCGAATGAGCGATGCCCCGGCGTCCCAATCATCCTGGTCGGGCTCAAGAAAGATCTCCGCGAAGATCCCTTGGCCATCGAAGAAATGCGTAAGAAGTCGCTGAAGTTCATAACGACCAAAGAAGGCAATGAGACCGGGACGCAAATCGGGGCTCGTAAATACCTCGAGTGCTCCTCCTTGACAGGCGAAGGTGTCGACGACGTATTCGAGGCCGCCACCCGAGCCGCGCTGCTCACCTTCGACAAGCGGAAAAGCTCCTGCTGCGTGGTTCTCTAATGACCCGATCGTGTTACCGTGTCCACATTGCGACTCTTTCCTTTGCCCAGCGTTCGATTTCTGATTCTGTTTTCTCTTTTTGGATCTCGATAGCCTTGGCTTAAGCGCTACTTCGCCGGTTGATTCGACGTTCCGCTGTATCATGCATCATTGGCGTTGGGGAGGTTCTAGTGCGAGCCTGGCTCGATTGAGTCCGGGACGACTGCTATTTGTGTTCTTTTCGGCCCTGTTGGCCCTGTCTATTCTCTCGGAGTACTTTTCCAGTCTTTCCTTCACGACCTTCCTTTATATCCCGATCTCATGCACGTGCAACTCCGGATTCCCATCTCTTCTCTCCTTACTCCGAAGTGCATTGCGACTGCCGCTCATTCTTACTTTCTCTTCTCGTGTAGTAATTCTCGTGGTGTTCTTGTGGTTTCATACAATGCGGTCAGTTCCTTGTTTTCAAGGACCTTCTACTCCACTGTTCTCACACGTCAAGTCTACATACCGTATGCGCACAATTTGTGGGTATTGAGTCCATTGACCCGTAAATTCGACAAACAGTAGTCCTTAAGAACAGATGGAATATGGCATAACCTCCCTAAGCCGCAGGTCAATGCTCTCCGGAAGCAACAAAAAAAATGCATATAATACATGGCGCCAGATGATACACAAAGTCTTCCTTTGTCCACCATAATCAAACACTCCCCATAGAAGGCTCTATCTCTTCTCGGGGCGCTTCCAATCATGATTCCACCCCTCGGCGGCCGGGTATTCGGTTTGCATGCGGCCATACTCAATCGGGAACATGTCGGTGAAGATACCCTTCTTGATCATCGACTTGCGGAACAATCGGCCACCATCTCCGGCACCCGTGCGCAGCTCCTCACACGCAGACTGCATGGCCTGGTACTGGCGCTCGAGTTCGAGTTCGTGGGCGCGGCGCTGCTTGGCCTGGAACAGTTGCCAGGCGCGGTGAATGGTCCAGTGGCGGAGGTAGCGGTTACGAGAGAATCGGAGAGGACGCGGGGTCAGGGGGTGGTAGAGGAAGTAGCGAATGAGAGCTGGTAAATCATGTTAGGCTTGTGATATTTTTCGTGTGCTGGGATGGCTGAGATGCGTCGGGCAATTGAGACACCTGTCTGCATTCATGGTGGGAAACATACTGATCCGCTTATCCACATGGGCACCCGCCTTTCTCTTTGCCAAAGAACTTGTCGATGAGAACGGAGCTAATTGCACGGCCGCGGTGATCGGGCCGGGTTGTGGTGATGGCCGCCGGGCCAGAGTTTCGTGGCCGTGGCATACTCGGGAGACGGTCGGCCGGGCTGGGGTCAGCGACATGGGGATTCGGAAAACATTCGTGAGAGACGCGAGAGCTGGTGATAGAGACCGCATTGTGATGGTCTATGGGGGACGCAAGACACGCGGAAGGTGCGCTGCAGTTACGGGGTGAATAATTCCTTGACGGCAGAATCTTGTCCGCCTTATTCTAGCCGCGCGCTTAGCGCTTGCTGCAGCGTCCATCTCTCGACTACGAGCAGACAGTAAGTACTTTTTCTGTGAAGAACCAGTATGTCTCAAAGAGTCAACAGTTGGATTTTCTCTTAATTTTGTCATGAGATCTTACTGTTGTATCCGCCCATTAATCCCGGGAAGTCTTTAAGAGAGCTTCTGGCTTCGGCTAAGTACAGGGGAAAAGAAAAAGATGATGGATGTATCGAAGAAGGGAGTATAAGCAGAATGGCAACGGTATCTTAAGGGTCGTGAAAGGCATCATATGTGAGACATGCATATCAAAGGCGAGTCCCGCCAAAATCATCAATCGAAATCCCCTTGCTAAACGCCATGGAATGCAAACAGTGTCCGAAGCCGAATAAAGGGAGAAAAATAGCAGATATTCCGAGGGCGAGCAAAGTTGAAACCCTCATCTGGACCGGTTTTACCGTTTGGTCCTGGCCTGCTTTTTGGACTTGTCGTAGTTCAACACCTTGCGCCGTCGGTGTGTCTGCGCTAGCTTCCACCGACAGTAGAGGACAAGTGCATCCTTCAGAAGCACAAACACACATCCGCCAACCACGCTACGACCCCAGCGGCTCTGGAGGAGACCGGGGCGACTGCGCTCGAGGACCGAGGAAGGGGTGGTCCATGACTTGGGCAGGACGTGTTTCAGGAGTCCCCCCATCGAGGCGGAGATGGCGGGGAAAATGAGCGCTCCGAGGACGATGTCGGTGAGATTACCGGTGTCGTGGATGATTTCGTTATGGCGGCGCCCGAGACCTAGGCCCTGCCCGTTATTCTGTCCTTGTGCCTGTCCATCCTGAGCGCCCAGGTCAGCGCCATCGTGGTCTTCTGCGGCAGGGAGAGCCAGAGCCTCTGGCGGTTCGTCGTCTTCGTCCAACCCTACCTGCAATTCGAGATCAATCTCCATAAGGATTTGGCCATTGATATTTTCGCCAAATCGATTGAGGCCCTCGGCCTGGTCCTGTTGCTGGACTTCGTCCAACACTTCCTCCGCAGTGCGAGGCTGAACCTCGGAGATCCACTTCCTCTCCAGTCCACCAAAAAATCGATCATAGAGCGCACCGTAGAAGCTCTTGACATACGGCAGAGCAGCAAATGTCATGGCCGGCGTAGGCGGCCAGAGGTCAAAGTCGGGCTCTTGTCCAGGGGAGTGTGCGGCAAAGAAAAGAACTGGGATGGCTGGAAGGAGACCCTCGGCATATCGAGTTCGAGAGAAAATCAAGACCAAGGGAATGAGAGGCAGGCCAAGGTTCATCCCAGGATTCCATGAGCCATCACTACTACTCTCCAGGATATGCTTTGCTTCTTCTGAGCCGAAGACGAGATGCATTGAGTAGATTCCATGTGCACAGCAGCCCGCCCACACAGTGCCGGCTACTGTAAAGACCATGCCCGGGAGGACTAAACGGCCCGCAACCCTCTCAAGCAGGCGCAACGTATCGACAACGTAGCTCCGCGGGCGAGTGACGATAATCTCTGATTTGCACTGAGGACATACCATCTTTGCACCGCCGCCATTCCGCCTGCGCGCACCAGGGTTCTCCATATCGGCAAGCCAGTCCAGCAGGCATGCCTCATGGGCCGTCAAGGCACACGGGCAGGGAGATCGCCACTCCGAATTCAAAGGCGAATCCTCCGTCTCGTCTGTATAGCAAATCCAGCACTTGCGTGGCTCTTCTTGATTGGACATATCGTTTGTATTTGAAGGGCAACCGACGCTCTTCTCGTTTACTTCGGTGGCGTTATCGGCGAGAGTCGGGGTCGACGAATCCTCGTTCAGAAAGACTGTCTCGGCATCATCGAACGATTCCGTCTGGGGAGATTCACTGTCAAAGGGGGAGTTACTGTCAGGGTTGGTGGCTGCGGCACCGTTGGACGATCGCGTTCTCCCCGCAGCCGGGTAGCCTGGAAGCGACGCCATAGTGAAGAAGGGAATGCGACTCGGGCTGGAAGGCAAGTAAAACAGCGGAAAATTGAAACACCGAGTCAGAGCTCAAATGTGAGAAAGTGAGATCATCTTCGAGACGATGATAGTGACGGAGAAGAGGCAGAGCAAAACGGCACTAGGCGCCTCAAAGGGCATCTCGGTTGCGACCCGCGGCTGTCATGGGATCACGTGCCGGTCACGTCACCGAAGCGTGTTGAGGCGTGCTTACTGTACAATGTTAGCACCGCATTCGGCCTGATGATCGCCTCCCGAGCCCTAACAAGCTCAATGCTGATCCTCGTCCAATATCTAATTTCTTAACCAGCCTATACTCTTTATCGCTCTTCACTCAACATTCAAGTAGTAACTGCTATTTCTACTCTAGACTATATTGTCCTGGTATTTTTCAGGAAGCATATCCATCATAGCATTTTATAGACCATGTATCTTACCCGGGAATGCCACTTGAGTCCAGATCTTCCACATGCAGCATGCTTAGAAATAGACGACGGACGACTTCAATCTTAAGGCAAAAAGCTAACCGGGGTTATACAATCTATCGCACTGCCTATACCCTAGAATCTGACATGCATTGAGGCCACCGTGGGTGTGATCAAGGAGAATATTCTTGCCAGTCTTCATTGGCACTTGCATAACGGCCGATGCCAGGATGAGCAAGCACATCGGATTTTACGCGATGAATATCACAGCCTAGTGTTTAAGGATAAGGCCAATCGATCAAATTCGAGAGAAACTGAAAGCCTTCGTCGATAACTAGTGAGCCTGGAAACTTTGGCGTTCGATTCCTCCGCTGCCTGGTCATTGATGAGGAGGCACTGTAGTCATTTATCTACTATCGTAAGCCCATGGAGATGGTCTTATTGTCTAAACCAGATGGGGTTAAAAAGAATGTGTGTGGGTGACAGTCGTCGATTCCGAGTACGAGCCTAGTACCTCCCACTTGAACTCTTAGAGTCACTCTATCGGGGTTATATACGCTGTCATCTGAATGCACTGGAAAACTGGAGGTATTCCCTGGTTTGAGGATAGTATTTGAGGAATGGAAAGAAGCGCATACGGAGAACGGTGGTAGTCATTTTTGGCCACAATTGACACTTTTCTTTCAGTGACGGGGTGTTTCTTTTTCGGCCTCTACATAGGTCGCAGCTATATTTTTCGTCCCTTGCATTCGGACGATGTGTAGAAGGCACAATTTCAACGAGACTCTTTGATATATACAGATGTTCGATTATTCTGCTGCAGAGATCACTACCTCCTCGTTCTTATTAGGTATTGGAGCACGAGGTCGCCGTAATTGGACTTCATGATTTAGATCCCGGAGACCACAATCCTCAGGGTGATAATACCAGTGGCAATCAGATATAGCAACATATTACCATTTTCGGTTCTTGGCAATATGACGTTCGGGTACGTCATCGCCACAAGCAGCGACGTGGAACAGCTTCGCAACCCTGGGAAGCTCCAGAAACCTGATTTCCATACCTATCAATGATAGTTGGTTGATCTATGCCAGGTGATCGATTAAATGGACAAGTAAAAGCCAAGTGAATCTTGCCTTTCATACTCCCCCATCATCAAACACCCAAAATGACTTCACTACTACGACTCCAACCGCGCCTGCTCGCTCCTTCCTCCGTTGCCTATATCAGTCGACCGATCGTGAACCTACCTGCTCAGCGGTGCTACACTCAAGGCTCTGCACAAAAAGGTAGAGACAAGGATGCCTCGAAGCAGGAGAGGCCAGCTTCTAGAGAATCCCCCGACAACCCGATCCCCTCCAACAAAGCGCAACCAACCCTTTCCCATGGAAAGCAGACGCCCGTGGCTGATCACGAGGGAAATCTCCGAGATGATCTGCCGGCAGATGTGAAGAAACACAATGAAGAAGTGGAGCAGCGATACGACAGGCCGTTCCACCAAATCACGGACGAGGGAGAGGTTAAGACGGCCTGGAAGGAGAAATAATCCTTTGTTGTTCCTTGTAGGCATATCTTTTCCAGTCTTTTCTTCTTGTCTTATACATTTCATAGATTTGTACCATTAGTGTTGATTTAGTCTACCTAAACGAAAAGTCGACAAAACTCGATATAATTCGCTGATCTTTGAGGTCCAGAGCTCCAAGAACATAATTTATGTCGTATTTAATTATCGAAGACATTTCCTAATGCTGCAAAAGACATAATTGATAATAACTCGTTTCCTTTAGGAGGAAACATGCAAAGGCAGGGAAGGGGAAAAAAAAAAGAATGACATGACAAGAGTGGGATTCGAACCCACGCCCCGTAAACGAGATATGGAAACTTGGATCAGGTGAGCCTGAACCATACGCCTTGGACCAACTCGGCCATCTTGCCTGTTGATATAATGTGGTGCCATCTTATGTCTTATGAAAAAATTCGAAAATGGCATCATAAAAGTTGTTGGAGTCTAACCACGTGGGCAACTATACATCTTCATTTTCCCAGTCCGCACCATAGGAACCACTCAACCCGTGAATATTCATAATTTACCCTTTCATCTTTTTTCCAATGGCGATGATTTCGGCACGAAAATATAAGCAATTTTAGGTAAAGGGTATGAGTCATTCCAGGTGTCATCTTTATCTCCACGTGTAAGCCCGTGAAAATTCGGCCACCGTTTTCAATCGACTCTTAAGATTTCCTCCCGTCTGGAGAGTAGCCTGTCAGATTTGGGGCCAAAATGACCGTCTACTACAACAGATTGACCAAAGAGCCCTACCTGAAGCTGCCCCCGCCACTATCTAATATTATCATCACGCCACACCGACTAGAAAATATCGATGAAACGGTCGCTTCAATGGTAGATATTCTCAATGATCCACGCGTGTACCCTTGGCTAGAAAGGACGCCCTACCCTTATCTGAACGAGGACGGCGTGGGATGGGTCAAGGCGCATTGCAAAGAAAACGAAGAAGTCTTGTCCACTTTACGCAGAGACTTGGAACAAGAAAACCTTATCAATACAAAGAATGCTACTGTTGGTTCAAAACAAGATCGAGAATTCTTCGACAACTGTCCCTTCACTTGCATTCGCGAGGTCATGGCAGAAGATCCTGAGACTAGGGCCCCGCTCAAAGACTACCTGATCGGTGATATAAAGTTGGCCCGATACACATTCTACGAACATCCTCCTAACAGCAAGGAGAGAGCAGAGGCGCAACGCAAGAATAATGAGTTACGCGCTGGAGACGAAAATATTATCTGGACAATTGGGGGTAATCAAGTCCATGTGCATTACATGTTGCTTTATCACTGACCTGTCTACTAGATTATCTCGCCCCGAGCCAGCATGGTAAAGGGATCATGTCACTCGCAATTCGGACTATAATTCACGAATGGGGTATCCCTTGCATGAATGTCCACCATCTGATATGCTATGCGTTTGCAGGGAATGAGGGTAGCTTGAGAGTGTTTGAAAAGAACAACTTTGAGAGAGGGGATACATTGGAGGATTGGGTGCCAGTGTCTGAAAGTCGAGGAGGGGGAAGGAAATCGATTGTGTTGATGAGATGGCGAGGTACTTAAGGGGACAATGCATCTCCTTATATGTGGGCATTGATTCTTTCATATACATGGTCATTATAGTATCAGGTTTCGAGCACAGCATCCATCTCTCCGTAGTGAATTGCGTATATACCAATTATCATCAAGACGAACTTCTCGCAACCACGGCAGCTTCATACGGTGTTATCCCGACGTCGAGAAAACTCAACTCGGAGAACGATGATTGGCGAAAACAAGGCTCAAAGACAGGCCAGTCAGCCCGTGGCCCGAGCCACACGATCAACTCAACACGTTGATCCCCATATGTATCAATGTATTTGGTGATTAATTTCGGATCGCGAGGGTAGACAAAAATCCACGCCGAGGCTTGCTGGGCGTTGGAAGAAAGACCCCACCCCCCGCCGACGACGTTCATATCTTCTTCGGCGATATACCGATTGATGGTCGAGTCCACTTCGACTCCTTCCACTGAGACACCTTCATTGCAATGCACGATTAATCCTTCAAGGAGGCCAGATCCGCTGCCGACGGAGAGGGTGAATTCCGGTTTCTTTGGGAGGATCGAACCCAAGTGGGTTATCAAAGTGCTGGAAATAGCCAGACAGCAATCGGGAAATCTTTTTGGTGATGACCCTAGCTGATTTGAAATCTGAGAGATGTCCATTTTTCCGTGTAATTTGCAATTGTAGTTATCAAGTAGAATAACTAATGAACTAGAGTTTGTCGTGAAGAAACTTGAGATTGGGTGTGGATTTACTAAGCGTCAGCGCAGGGATTTTGATTGGTTGACCGAGTGGGCCATAAGAAGTATACAGACAGGGTAAACATGACCCAAAAAGACAGAAATGCCTGGGCACCCTACTACGCGAAACCGAATCACGGGAACATCATTTGGGAGCCGCACTTATATAAATACAGTTCGAGATGGGTCATCGAGTGGATGTATTTGAAATTGGGAATGCCGCAATCCCTCTCAGGCGGCGTCATATCCAGACCACTAACTAGTTAGTTAACTAGTTAGTGAACCGTGCGGCTTATCAACAGCCCTGGATAAAAGATGTAAAACAATCAGCAGGAGGCATCGTAGCAATGCAAACAAGCCCCTGCACTCTAGAGCCACTGAGAGAGAGCTCACTGACTTTCCAAACTGGGGTCGAGGCGGATTCTCAATCATACTCCCCTTCGTTTTCTACACATACCGAGATTGTACGGCTGCTACTTCAGACCGTATAGAGGAAGGCTACTAGTATAAGTGTCCACTGCATGCTGCGTAAAATGGATATTGATGAATTGCAGTATTCATTCAATGGCGCCCTAAGTGCAGCGCTAGATAAAGGACATGTTCAACTTATGGAGCCCGTATTGGATGCAGTTGAGCATGCGAATAATCATTTGGTAGAGATGGACAGGGCAATAGAAGTGGCCACATATTGGAGACACTTTGAAGTCCTGATTCTTTTTACTTAAGATTTACTTGAGAATAATCGGAAATTGCATTGAGGCCGACTTTCATGGAACTGTCTCTGCACGATGAAGACTCAGAATAACTGTTGACAAGGTGTTGATTCTGCTCCAACTATTAATCTTACCTAGAAGTAGTCTCTCACCCGCATAGATAACTACAACAGCATCTAGACTCGGTAAGCCAAGTCCAGGCCCGGTCTCCGGACTACACACGTCATGAGCAGATCTGGTCCCGGGACTCGATATCATTAGTCAGAGACACACTCGTGTTGCGTCATTGTCCGGATTGGGATTACTGTGCTCTGTGATCGAGTTCACCGCACCGCATTCTGCCGGTTCACTACAACTATTGGCTATCTTCCATCACTCCGACCCACATGGCTGGTCCGACAGCAGGACGGATTCCTGTCGTCGTCATCGTGAGATCATTTATGGCCCCGACATACCACAGGCACGTTGAGCTTCGATCTGCCATCCTGCGCAGAAGTATCGGTGGAGATGTTCATGCCAGGAGTTTCCAACATGATACACGTATGTAGAAGACCAGGAAAAGAGGAAAAATTTGTTTCCACTCATTTCGTTTTTGTTTCAGGAGGCGAGTGGCCAACTGGTCGGGAAGAAGACACTCCGCTTGTCTCCATCACAACGGTTATTGGGTGAAAGTCGATTTCAGGTCCCACTCGATATCCCGGTTCGACATCGATCTGCGAGAGGACGAGATTTTTTCAGTCTGATCTCTTTTCCAGTGAAAGGAATAAAGCAATGTGTCCATGGTTCATACCGATAGATAGATAGGATCACGAATGATAGGCCATACAGAAAGAGGGGGAAAATGAAGAAGGAAAAAAGACAGGAAACGAAAAAAACTCCCTAGGGCCAGTTTGCGAAGTAATGTATACAGTCGAGAGAGTCGAGGCCAGAGGGAAGTTTTTTTTTCCCTGATTTGAACAACCCACCTTTGACAGCCAATCAGAAGAAAACAGGATGGAGTGGTACCTGGCAGTTACATTACTTACCCCCCTTGAGTGAAGCGCCAAAGGGCAACACGACTGTAACGGTACGTATTCAGTAACACCGGGCGTTACTTAATGTTTTTCGCTCCCCTAAAAAACTGTCGTCATTTCCCTCCCTCTACGTCACTTTTCTCCTTCATCACCATCCCTCGGGTTCCCCATACAGCAAGCCACTCGTGGTGAGTCGAGTTTGCCTTTTCGAATTATCAAAAGTCGAGATCGGTGATGTCTGCCGCAGTCGCTCCTAGTGTGTCGACTCTCCAGAGTACTTTATCCTCCATGGACTCCCAGAAGAATTCTCAGAAAGAAGGTTCGTCACTGAAATGCTGGCGCGTGCGCGTGCTCTACCCTCATAAATCATCACATATATCCCCCATTATATTTTGGTTCTCCCGATGTACTTCCCTTGTTTATATGTGTGCATTATACTCGGGCGCTTCCACCCCTTTTGGCTTGGTAATACGCCACCTGGGTGTCCCGTTACTTTAAACTCCAAGCCCCTCTGCCGTTGGGATGATCTCACACCTGGCGTCATCGATCCTTTCACCTTCCCACGATGAATCGCTCTCGTTCGGGTGTCCCATCTGGTACCTTTCGCGCTGTCGCACAAATTCTGGTCTTCGCGCGCATGCTAACTTTTACCACCTCGACAGACTCGCAGGTCGTGTCTTCTCAGACTAAGGACCAGAAACCGGACGTCGACACCCAGAACTCGCTGGCGCCACCACCGCGTCCAGGTGCATCCACTGCCACCGATACACCGGATTACTTCAGTTCCGTCCACAATCCCTTTTCCCTGGAGCCGAACCCCTTTGAGCAGTCCTTCGGCACTGGCTCAGGCGACACTCCTGGCAAGTCGCTGCTGCCACCCGTCGCTTCACTCACCTCGCCTGCCATCCCCGGTGCCAGCTCCGGTAGCGGCTTCAACTGGACTAATTCCCTACGGTCGGGGCCTTTGAGCCCTGCAATGCTGCCCGGCCCGACCGGCTCTAATGACTACTTCGAGAACATCGGGCGCGGCTTCCCTACCCCGAACGAATCCTCCCTCCGCACCGGACTGACTCCTGGAGGCGGTGGTTCTATGTTCCCGGCCCCGAGTCCCAACTCCCAGGCTATACTCCAATCACTCCAGAGCGACGGCGCGACCCCGTCGACGATTGAGTTCCATCGCACCGCATTGGCGGCTAAGAAGAACAGCAACTCGAATGCCCCCACCTCCAATGCCAAGCAGGAGGAACAGAGTGGCCCCAATACTACCATGGATACAAAAACTGCCCAAGCTGCTCCCGCGGACCCCTTCACTCAGCACGATGCCGCTGATGCCGCCAACGGTCTCTTTATGTTGGCCAAGGGTGGCCAGGCAAATAACATGCAGATGAACCAAGCTTCCGGAATGCAAAACGAGACCCGTGCTGCCGCTGCCCGTCGCGTGTCGCAGAACACCAACGGTGCCAGCGGCCAAGAAATGAGCGGTGACGCTTCTGACCAGGAGCCTGCCAAGCCTGCCAGGGGCAAGGGCAAGAAGAATGCCCCTAAATCCGCTGCTGGCAACAACCGCCGCAAGGCCGATGATGCTGGCAAGGGCCCTAATAAGAAGGCGAAGACCATGATGGATTCACCATCCGAGATAGATTCTGAAGACGAAGACATGAAGAAGTTCAGCGGTGATACAAAGAAGATGACTGACGAGGAGAAGCGACGAAACTTCCTCGAACGGAACCGGTATGTATTCAAGATTATGTGAAGACTGATCAGATCATTTTTGCTAACATTCTCATCACAGTGTTGCGGCTCTGAAGTGTCGCCAACGGAAGAAGCAGTGGTTGGCCAACCTCCAGGCTAAGGTCGAGCTGTTCACCACCGAGAATGATGCGCTGACTGCCACCGTGACCCAACTCCGAGAGGAGATTGTGAACCTCAAAACTCTTCTACTGGCTCACAAGGACTGCCCCGTCTCCCAGGCCCAAGGACTTGGCCCCCTGATGATGAACGGCATGCAAACTGGATATGATCCTCACGGCTACGGCATGCCCCAAGGCATGGGCATGCAACCGGGTGCCCCAATTCCTGCCCAGGGCATGCGCCGTTGAAGCTCGAGATACTTATTTCCTTAGCTTAGAGACGGCGGTCATTTCTTTGTTCTTCACATATTTTCGGCTACGGTTTCCGCTGCACCCTTTTTCTTTACGTCTTTTTTTTTGGCATGGGCAGGTGTTAATGATCCTCACGACTCAAAAATGGACGGGATGATTCCGGTGGTTTGGGACGGATCAATTTCGTTTAAGTTCAGAGGGCGCGTCAAACTCGGCGTCTGAGATTTCTATGGCTGTTTTACCGTTCTGCTTTCAGATGGCTTATGCTACGCCCGCTGCGTTTCTCCCCGCTGTATTCTTTCCCTTTTTCCCCATCCTAATGCTTCTCTCCCGAACTTGAGAGACGGCGTTTTATTTCTTTTCGCTTGTCTAATACTTGGGAGACCGGCGGGTGCATGTTTTTTCTTTTCTTTTCTTTTTCATTTCTGGATTCGGTTGCTTGTGTTGAGATACATGATTTCTGGGTGGCGTACTGGTGGCTTTGTGTGTTATTCTATTTCTTTTATCGTGTACTAGTTTCTGTGATCGGAATACTTGAGCAAATGCTTCGAATGTCGCTCTGCGTTTCATCAAAGAACGAAACCCTGTAGAAGTTCTGGAAGTTGTAAAGTTGTAGTGTACCTAAAGAAGCCAAGATTAAGGGCCGAGTTTGATAAGGCGATAACGACGCGCTTCCCCTTGGCAAACAACCCAAACACGAACCCACTCCACTGCGATGGAACTGGAACTCTGTTTCGGTATGAGCTGCAAGTCCCCAGTGTCAGTTTTGATTAGACTACATTTCTCATCTCGAGTCTAGGGGTCCTGCATGGGTACAATACCCCCCCGAGCTCACAGTCTGGCCCGTTGTCGCCCAACATAACCACACCCGCCCAATCACCAGACCTTTATCGCGAATCAGCGGGCGAAAGGGCAGGACCATGACGACCTCGACCCGCCAGCCTGCTCGCCCGCGCCGCATTGACGATGCGCTCTCCCAGCTCGTCGATGCCCTCACTCCCCCACTCACCATCTCTGCCGTCCACGGCGACGAAGATTACTCCGACCCCGAAGAAGCCCTCGCCAGCGCCGAAGAATACCGCCACAATGCCAAACTTGACCACGCCTGGCGCATAATCGACGCGCGCTCTACCAATCCTACCGACGGTGGCTCGCCGGGGCCGGGCGGACGTCGAGGAAGTATCGCAGGAACGGAGAACGTAAACAACGCGCCTGACCTGATCAAGCGCAAACTGCGACGCGAAAACGTGAGCCCCGATAAAGCGGTGCGCTTTTCAAATCTCTACTCCCGCCTCCTGACACAGCCGGTGCTCTCGCAAAAATGGGGAATCTTGTATCTGCTCTACAAATTGTCTGAGAATGACGAGGTACCCATCGAGGGCGAGCGGAGTCGCAGCCCGCTGACATATGATGGGAACCTGCAGAATCTATTGGCACGAGGTGGATCACGACCTAGACGCGGCACCAATCCGCGCGCTATTGATTCAGAAGATGAGGGCCCGGCTGTGAGCTCTTCTGCGTCGCAGCAGCCCCGCCCACAGTCCCGCCCAACGTCCGCGAAGCCGGAACAGCAAAGTTCGCTGCGCCGTGATTGGGAGCGTGACGAGATAGATGAGGCGGCACGAGGGTCATTCGACAAAATCCGCGATGACCGCCCTGGCGATGATCCAGTGGATGCACCATCGCCGACTGCGACGCCGTTGACCTTTGCTCGCTTGGCAGAGCCGGTTGAGCATGGGCTCCTACGTGACCTGCCATTCAACTTGCAAGGACTCTCGTCATCACACTTGCAATTTCAGTCTTCCAAGAGCTTGAAATTGCCGCAGAATTTACCATCCCCTATCGTTTCTCTCCTTAATTCATTGGCTGAACCGTGTCTTCTATACAAAGAGCTATCTGCATTTGTGGAAAGCTCTGAAGAAGGACTTGTGAATCAAAGTTTACGAGCTGCCATTGCTACTGAGCTACGTTCCTATCTCAGCCTGGTTGCGACACTGGAGGCAGAGATCCGACAGGCACTCGTTGCGGTTGTAGACCCACAAGAGCCCAAAGGTATTCGGAAAGGCGGTGTCACTCTGAAGCGGTGCATGGTATGGACGAGGGATGCTACAATGGCTCTTCGGTTGATGAGCCTCATTGTAGAAGAAGCTCGTGGTAAGTGACTGCTCCAGCATCCTAGCTCATTCCATCTTTACTCACATTCGGACAGGCAAAAAGGGCGGCCAATTGATTTCTCTAATACATGGTTTCTCATCATCACATGGTGATCCCTTTGTGTGTGCATTTGCCGAAAAGCTTCTGGCTCATGTAACACGCCCATTTTATGATATGCTCCGGCTCTGGATCTATGATGGAGAGCTGTCCGACCCTTACAAGGAGTTCCTTGTCGCAGAGCCAATCTCCCGACCCAGTACCAATCAACGACACATTGCCACGAGCGTCTGGGAAGACAAGTACAAATTGGATGATGATATGGTACCTTCGATTATTACACAAGATTTCGCAAAGAAAGTGTTTTTGATTGGCAAATCATTGAATTTCATCCGCTACGGCTGTGGAGATTCGGCATGGGTCGAGGCATACTCCAAGGATGCTTCGAAAGAACTGCGATATGGCGATACGGCTACCTTGGAGACCTCCATTGATGAAGCATACAAGACTACAATGACGCGACTGATCCACCTGATGGATGACAAGTTCAAGCTGTTTGATCATTTGCGAGCATTGAAGAAGTATCTTCTGCTGGGACAGGGAGATTTCATCGCTCTTTTGATGGAATCGCTGGCCTCGAACCTGGACCGCCCGGCAAACTCACAGTACCGGCATACACTTACTGCCCAGTTGGAGCATGCAATCCGTTCTTCAAACGCACAGTACGACTCTGCTGATGTGCTTCGCCGACTCGATGCTCGTATGCTTGAACTTACCCACGGCGACATCGGTTGGGATTGCTTTACGCTGGAATACAAGATCGATGCCCCCGTGGATGTCGTCATCACACCGTGGGGATCTACTCAGTACCTGAAAGTGTTCAATTTCCTCTGGCGTGTGAAGCGGGTCGAGTTTGCCCTCGGCACCACCTGGCGCCGATGCATGACCGGTGCCCGAGGTGTGCTGGGAAATGTAGACGACAAGGTCGGATCGGACTGGAAGCGTGCACGGTGTGTGATTGCAGAAATGATCCATTTCATTAACCAGCTTCAGTACTACATTCTGTTCGGAGTGATCGAATCCAGCTGGGACCAGCTACAGGCGGCCGTCTCGAAACCGGGCTGCACGCTCGATGACCTGATTGAGGCGCACACCATATATCTCAACTCCATCACGCATAAGGGCCTACTAGGCTCGGCCTCATCCTCTAGCTCGCGATACGGCTCGTCGACATCCGCCAATGCCAAACAACCCGAAGAGAGTTTCCTCAGCCAGTTGCACCATATCCTCAAGATCATGCTGGCATATAAGGATGCAGTGGATGGTCTGTATTCATTCTCCGTCGCCGAATTCACCCGCCGCCAGGAACTCAGCGCCAAGATTGAAACCCGCACAGCACAAGGTCACTGGGGCGTCACGGAGCGCGACCTCAACAGCCGTCAAGCAAATAGTCGCGGTAGCACATCCATGGCCTCCACGCCTGATATAAGACCGGCCAGTTCAGGCCCTGACAGTGTCGACACCCCATTCTCGCTTTCGGCACAAGATCTCGCAGCCGACGACAACATGTTGGCGACACTGCGTGTCCGGCTCCATGACCTCTCCGTTGATTTCCGATCACGTTTGAGTGTCCTCCTTGGTGATTTGGCCATTCAGCCTGATGTGGACATGCGTTTCCTCGGTGTCGTGATGAACTTCAACGATGTCTATGAGATACGAAAGAGAAAGTCGGATAGAGAAAAGGAGAGGGAGAGGAGGCGTAAGCAGGCCGCGGGGGCTACGGTATCCGCGACCACTGGTTCGGGGACAGAATCGAGCTCTCATAAGGAGATACGCAGGGATCGGAGTGCTGCTCCAACTTATCGGGCCTATAATGCCAACGGAGCTGCAGCATAGACCATGGATCCGCTATGGACTCCGTCAAAATTATAGCCCATAATGTGAGATGAATCCACGATTGTCTATACGCTTTTGGCCTGTAAATAGTATCCAGTGGAATAAAAGATGGCCGTTGTATACTCGCCATTTCTGCAGACCAACATCTATCGAGAGGACTAGGAAGCAGAAAACTAGGCCTAGTCAGGCACCGAAATCAGAAGGGGAAAATCTTGCTGAAGGAAGAATCTACCTAGCAACAAACTACAGCTATATGGAAGCCGGCAAACGAGGGGAAGCGGTGAGATTATGCCAGCTGTATGGCCTCACCGCTTTCCAACACCGCTCTCGCGTGGGTCCGACAGGAAAAAAAGAAACTACAACATAGGTTACACCGCCTTCCGATAAGTTTTACACTGCTGGAAAAGTGCTGTTTGCACGAACTTCATCCAGACTCGCTAATTGAGTCATTCTTCCTATTAAGATTGCGAATTGCACTTTTACGTTTCTTATCTGCGGCAGTAATCAATTGCATCAGCCGACATGGCAAAAGACACCGCCGAGTCGGCGCAACATGTCCCGACATCCAAGTCGAGCTCAAAGCTTAAGCACGCGAAAAACACCGACGCAGAGCTACAACACGATGACCAACCCGTGATCGCCGACACCAAATCCGAAACCAAAGACAAGAAGAAGCGGAAGAAGTCCAGTGATGACGGCGAATCGGCCAAGAAGAAGAAACGGCGACATGACGAGGATGAGAAGGACTCTACGAAAAAGAAAAAGAAGAAGCGCGTTTCCTTCGGACCGGGCACCAAGACCAAAGACGGTTCCGATGATGAAAGCAGCGACACGGTAATGGGCGCAGAGGAAGCTTCACCCGAGCCCGAGCCCAAGCCCAAATCAGACGAAGCGGCTGAAGCCGAAGCCGCGCTGGAGGAAATGAGGAAGCGCAAGCGCGACAAGAAAAAGGAACGAAAGAGTGGCGCGGCCTCTACTTCCCAGATTCACGAGACTCCCATCCTCTCGTACCTGAACCGCTACTACCAGGACCGGGCTTCGTGGAAGTTCCAGAAAAACCGTGAGACGAATATCTTCAAGCATCTCTACTCGCTGGAGCATGTGCCTGTCCCGTTCAACGCTGCGCTTTTGTCGTATATGCAGGGGTTGAAGGGTGACATGGCGAAGATGCGATTGAGTCAAGGTGCGGCGAGGGTCCTGAAGGATGATACGGATGTGGATGCGGATGCCGAGTATGAACAGGCTGTTGAGCAGTTCCGATCGTGTTTGTCGGATGGTGGGGCTGAGGTTAATGGGGATAGTGGAGATGGCTTGAGTGCCGATGCTAAGAAGCGTCTCCATAAGAGGCAGCGTGCGGAGCTGGTCTTCTTCGCTGTCACCGGTAGACTGTTTACCAATGAGGAGATGCGGGAGCAGCAGAAGGCGGCAGCCAAGGAGCGCGCGAAGGGGGCTGCCAAGTTGAAGAAGAGGAAGAACAGAACGGCTATCGTGGACATCTCGAGCAGCAGTGAAAGTGAGAGTGACAGCGACAGCTCGGATGGCGAGGGCAAGAAAAAGCCAGCTACCAAGTCCAAGTCTGCTGCTAGCAAGCCTGCCCCGTCTGATACCAGCAGTGACGAAACGAGCAGCAGTGGTAGTGATTCTGGTGACGAAACAAGCAGCAGCGGCAGTGATTCGTCAAGCAGCGACAGTGATAGCGACAACGAAGCTGCTGCCCCCAAGAGCAAACCGTCTGCAAAGCCTACAAAGGCCAAGAAGGAGAAGACTGCTAAGCCCGCCAAGGTGGAGGAAGCTGCACCGCCGAAGAACAAGAAGAAGCAGAAGCGGAAACTCCGCACTGTTCACATTGAGATCTCGAGCAGCGAGAGTGATAGTGATTAAGGGTCTTTTCAATGTTGGCTGGGGTTTTGATTTCTTGGTCTTGGTTTGGACAATTGCATGTATATACCACAGCATTATGATATGTATCGTACTCCAAGTGTCTAGTGGAAATTGGCCAGCCATGATACCTACATACAATAGATTCGCAAGCGAACTTTGACGAGAGAATCTAGTTAAGCCCCACCTAGGTAGGATATAGACCCAGAGGCAATTGAGGAAATAGATGACAAGGCCCGGGCACAAAGATTCTAAAGATCCTATACTGTCCAACAGGAGTAAAGAGGAGCAAGGCGTTACTGAGAGGACCAGGAAGATCTTGATTCTTTCTGATAGTTAGAGACTTGAATGACGTTCGCCTGCTGAATGCTAACCACAATATTTGCTATTAGGCAGATTACCGTGGTATAAATCCACTGCAGGTCCTTTAAATTAGTCCATTCTTCATTTTATTACCCCAAAGTAAATAACTAGACGATCATCTAAATTGGTCCCTGTAGACGAAGGGCGAAGGCGGTGAGTGGTGCTCAAGCTCGAGCTCGAGCTTAGGCACCGCAGGCCACCGCTAGCACGCGTCACTACCAGTTCTCCCTCTCATCCATCTCGCCCTCTCCTTCTCCGATCCTACCAATTTAATCGTTTTCTTTTGAACCAATTTGTAACCGCAATCATGTCCGGTAAGTCTCCCAAATGCCGCCGCTGGCCAACTCCAATCTCATGACTTCAACCCCGGCTGACCATCTCCTTCGCATTGCTTGCAGGCTACGACAGACATATCACTATCTTCTCCGATCAGGGTCGTTTGTACCAAGTTGGTATGTGCTTCGATCGATTCCCCCGGATGCCCGACTTTGTGGCCCCTGTCGGTCAACGACGTCCCCGTCATTATCGTCACCACTGACAACCCATCCGCTCCCCAGAATATGCCTTCAAGGCCATCACCTCCGCAAACATCACCTCCATCGGTATCCGGGGCAAGGACTGTGCTGTTGTACTCTCCCAGAAGAAAGTTGCCGTAAGCGTTCGCCCGAACTGAAGACACGAGTGCGCCAGGCTGACTTTGCTATCCACCAGGACAAACTGATCGAGCCGTCTTCTGTTTCACACGTCTTCAGGATCTCTCCCTCCGTGGGCTGCGTTATGACCGGCTCGATAGCAGATGCTCGCGCTTCCGTCGATCGGGCCCGTGGAGAGGCTGCGGAGTTCCGGTACAAGTTCGGATATGAGATGCCCTGCGATGTTCTGGCAAAGCGATTGGCAAATATCAACCAGGTCTACACACAAAGAGTGAGTTCTCCTTTGCCAGCATGATGATATGGGGGCAAGAAGGCGCCGTTTCGACCATCAGCTCTGCTGACATGTTTCTTTAGGCTTACATGCGACCACTCGGCGTGGCTACAACTCTGATCTCCGTTGACGACGAGAAAGGGCCCTCGCTCTACAAGTGTGACCCGGCCGGCTACTACGTTGGGTACAAGGCTACGGCCTCCGGTCCCAAGCAGCAGGAGGCGCTGAACTACCTCGAGAAGAAGCTGAAGAACAAGGATGCTGCGCCGGGCAACTGGGAAGAAGTGGTAGAGTTGGGCATCACTGCTCTGAGCAACGTGCTGAGTGTCGACTTCAAGAAACACGAGCTGGAGATTGGCATTGTGGGTGGTCCTAAGCCTGAGGGTCAGGAGGGCACCACGACAGCATTCCGTGCCCTGACGGAGGAGGAGATTGATGAACGGCTGCAGGCCATTGCGGAGAAGGACTGAGCGGACTCAGCTGCTGAAATGAGGAGATAAACCGAATAGGTCCGAATATGGAAATGGTTTCTTTTTTTTAGAGAGACGATCTGTGAATGACAACCTGAAATTTCTGCAAGATGTCGGTTTTCGGCCGTGTTTCCACAGCAGACCGGGTCCTATAGCCATAGCCCGGCACATCGTGGGGATCACCTCAGCAGTTCAGCAGTCGAGCGGGTCAAGTATATCGCCACCGAGCAATTTGGCGTGTAGGTGGATCATAGTTTAAAAGACGTGTAGGTAACTTGACGTATTTCGATCATAGTGCCAAATACAATAGTGTGCAGTTCAGCTGATTAGGTGTGATGTATCGGCGCCACATGTGGCTCAGCTGACTTGTGGCAGTGGGCAGTATATTGCAGCGAGCTGAAATGTCAACTTCTCTCTCTCTCACACTACTCGGTGTAGTCACATATGCAAACCTGAACAGGTTCACGATGCTCGCTTACCTGTACCCCTGTTCGAGTTTACCACCGGTAGTCTCCACTTGACTTCATCCGGTGTCCTCCAATCAAGGCCCTGAAGTGCTCCGAAAGTCTTGTTCTTGGAAACGTCCATCGGTCAGCGGAAACCTAATCTCACTGCGTGATCTAGTCCCCACTGGATCCTCTCGGGCCCATTTTTATTTATATTTTTTTCTCAGAACTGCGGCCCCATGCACACAGACCCTCATGCGATATCCCCTTCTGGAACAGGGATATGCCTGGCGCTACCGTTGACGGTTGACGTTTTTCGGGAGCTATCGCGTGGCCCGATCCACCGCTCCAGCTGTGCTTGACTCCGCGAGCTTCCTGAACATACTTCTTTCACCGTCCATTGGCCCAGCCAGCCAATATCCCTCGATGATCACTCCTGACGTTCGTCTCCGCTGTCGTGGGCTGATGTTTTATTTCGTTTTTTGATTATTGTTATTTTAATTCAATTCCTTTCTAGTACTTTTTTAGGAGCTATCTCCGATCCAGATCGTTTCCTATCATGTATGGGGTAATGAGGATATAAAGACTCCTCTCTGACCTTTGAATTCCTTCTGATGCTCATCTACTCGGCCTTCATTCCTTAATTGGCTTCTGTCTGATTTCTTTCTCGACCTTATCTTCTCACTTCTAGAGCTATTATTCTAATTCTTCAATGGCGGACGGACGTAAGCATATCAGCGTGACCTTAATTCCAATTCCGAAATACTGATGGATCTATACGAGAACAGTCAATCAGGCCCGCGCAGTGCGAGTGGCCGAGCTCATCAACGACTACCGAACCCTCCTGCTACACATCTCCCAGCAGCAAGTCGAAGTATCCCCACAAGACCTCCACGAAGAAGGCTTCGTTGTCCTACGGGAATGCCACAATGCCGCCCAGAGACTGGCATCCGCCAACTACCAGCCGTGCCCAGTAAACGGGCAAGGTAACGCCGAGACTGAAAAGGCCGAACTACAAAGGTAGAGATAACTACTTCCACAATACAGTCATTTGACCTAACCCTTCTACAGAGTCATCATTGATAGTAGTGTTCGCCGCTTCCAAGCACACAAGATCTATCTTCGCGCTGCTGCAGCCCGCAGATGGGCAATGACTCGCGAGAATATCCTCCGCGGTCAGCGACCCGCGCCAGCGCACGCGGAGGCTCTCCAAAGTGCCCACGCAACTTTACAGCAGGAAATGGCGCGCATCACTGACCAGCACGTCGTCGCTGACCTGCGAGCCGCTGACCTGCGGGCAGGTCATTGGCTTGATGATGACCCTTCCTTGGATATGATCCAGCGCTGGATCCAGGGCCGGTAATAATGTGGCCTCGATTTGTGAGATCTACACACGGAACAATGACTTCTCATGCGTGGTTGTATTTTACGGAGGGGCTTAGGTGGGATGGGTGTGCGGGGGCTTTTGTTTCTCGGGTATAGCGCGGGTCGCTGAGCCCGAGAGAACATTGCAGGAAGAATGTCGTATGTCTCTTCTTCTTTTCTTTTTGAGCATGAGCATGAGCATGAGCATGGCGACGATATCCCCTGTTTCTATTTTGTGGATTTGTCTTGTTTTATGTTTTTGTTGCTTTGCTAGTGTATTTATTCCGGATTGTGCATTGGGGGTAGTTCGGGGTAGTTCTAGACTCTTTGCATCATTCCTCCTGGAGAGGTATAACACGGGACTATATTTCTTATATTTGCACTTTTCATTTGGCTCGTCATAGACCAGACGAACCAGGCACAACCCTAACGTGTCTACTGTCCACCGAGTATCTAGCATTGCGCACGTCAAAGGAACTAGAACAAGTAGACAGATAGACTAGGCTAGTCAGGGGCCATGACCCCAGAAAGAGTTCAGTTCCAACATCCAATCTGGAGAGTCACCAATAGCGGCATCGCACAGGGGAACAGACACCTGGGCCTCGAGGCGGACATCAGCTGAAAAAGGAAGCGCAGGGACGGCAGTTGAGTCCAACCGGTGCACTACTGCAGACTCCACCGTACCTGAGGTGTCCAGTCACGGTGCACTGGGGCATGGATCTCTGAGATTAAGAATGCAACACGGAAGCCCAGGCGGATATACACAGGACGATTCGACAATTCGACGATTCGACGATCAATGATGATGTGACGGCTTACAAGGAGTGGATCCGGAACTAGTGCGTTAGTCTGCCAAGCGCAGTGCCAATCGGTGTCAAGATCGAGCGTCTGTCGGCTCAGGTTCAGCTGGTCTTGGTCTTTTCGTTTTCCTGGAACAAATTTCCCTTTTAACCTTATACTACTGGTGGAGACGTCTAGTTTCTTTGATTCCTGGCCTCTATTTGGCTTGCCTCAGGTTTTCAGCGGCCTGTTAGTGGGGCTTTCTGTTCGTTTTTTTTTCTTTCTGTTTTCCTGTTTCGGGCCCTTGCATTTTGCCATGTGTTGGATCGGCCCCTCTCATCTTTACCACGCAGATCGATAGGTCTTTTTGGGGGTTTCAGCATCCGTCCGTCCGACACCGCTCCACTAGGGTCGTCATATGGTACTTTTTGAATTGCTAGCGGCTAGGGCCATAAATGAGGGACTATTGTGCCTGGTGTGCTAGTCAGCTGGGTTTTGTATAGCGGGTATCTGTTCTGGTGAATCGGGTAGGGATGGTCTTTTTAGGATATTGTAAGGAAGGTAGTCTCTTGATTGAGTCATGAGCAAGGCTTCATTTCGGTTTCTTCGGATATGCCGAGTATCTTTTTGGTATACACGTGATTATAAGTTTGCTAAAGTCTACAGTCTACAGTCTACAAGTCTACAGTCTACAAGTCTACAGTCTACAAGTCTACAGTCTACAAGTCTACAGTCTACAAGTCTACAGTCTACAAGTCTACAGTCTACAAGTCTACAGGTTACAAGTCTATAGGTGTACGAGTGAAAGGTGCTGCACATGTTAAAACTTCAGTTAGGTGTACGACAGCATTGCTCTCCATGTGGTAGTCCTCTGTCTAACGCTTACTATGGACAAGCCCAAAGTCCGGATCTAACGGCATCTTCTTAAGGTATGGTCATTTGTTTCCAAGGAGATTGGAGATCTGTATAGAGATCAAGTGTCGTTCTTGACAATCTTCATGGCCTGGGCTCTATATCCAAAGCCATGATGTGTGTCGTCTGTTATCTGAACCCATCTATGAGACCACCTTTGCAACCGAGAGTCGCTGCTGCTGCTCAAGAGCCAGTGGGATGATGGTCCCCGCGATCTTCATCAGGGTATCTTGAACTCTCCATTCACCCTTTACTTTCAGTTGAATCCCATCACTTGCCCTTCCTACTATAGCCTTCATGCCTCTTGAAGCTAACCTGAGGAGTTACCGCTCTTGGACTTGAGTCCAACTTCCGAGTACCCATGACCATCTTTGTCAAAACCCCCTTTAGTTTCATCTTCAACAGGTGATGAACAGCCAGATCCACAACTTTGGCGTCTGCTTCTCACGAGGCGGTCTCTCACCTACCCTAACAAAAAAGAAGAGATGAAATATCTGAAAGACAAAAACCGATTCGAGTGCATGCTACATGCTGGAAGAATTTGACGGCAGCATGACTCGGGTTGCACCAAGACCCTGTGCAGGCGGAGATGTCACGCTACATGGTTCGGTGGCGAGGCCGGCTATAAGAATGGCTCTTCAGGATTGTGGCATGGCTCATTGTTTCGAGTCCATTTCCAAATCCTAACCACTTGCAAGGTTCATCATCAGTTGGAATCGATATTCACTAGCCACAGGTACACCCTTGTCCACCACATGCACAGCCACACATAGGGCTGTGACATGGGGCGTGCTATTTATAAAGGTACAACATCCACTAACAACTTAGGCTGCGACGTTAAGTACCTTATGTATTTATAAGTTTTGACGTACATCTCATTGACACTTGGTTTCACTTCGCTAAGATTTTACAGTGTGGCTCTTCAATTTCCGCCCGTTGTATCTGCCGCTTTTGTGCTGCTTGTGGCTGTTCTTGTGCAATATCACTACTCCCCTTGTACTACCCCTCCTGCACCAACCATGTCAACTGAACTGAAGAACATCGCCTACTTTGTCAACTGGGTATGTTTATTTTCATTTCTGCATTTCTCATGATTCATCCGAATTGGACATGCACAAGATCCACGGGTGTATACGGCCAGATAACAATGCGTGCTAACCCCGCCATATGCAGGCCATCTATGGCCGTGGTTACAATCCACAGGACCTGCCTGCTGAGAAGTTGACCCATGTTCTCTATGCATTTGCCAACATCCGCCCAGAAACTGGGGAAGTGTAAGTTGGCCCCAGGTCTGTGGCAAGACGGAATGCTAATGAACTAACCAGATACCTGACCGACAGCTGGTCTGACATCGAGAAACACTATCCCGGAGATTCTTGGAATGACGGCGGTTGTAATGTCTACGGATGCATTAAACAGCTCGGTCTTCTTAAGAGACAACACCGGAAGCTGAAGGTGATGATCTCCATCGGCGGCTGGACCTACTCGTCCAACTTTGCCCAGCCGGCCAGCTCTGAGGCCGGAAGAACCAAGTTTGCTGAGTCGGCTACTCAGCTGGTCCTGGACAATGGACTTGATGGTACGCTGATACTTGTATCTGTCCAATAGATCAATTCCACTGACTCTTCTGGAAGGAATTGATATCGACTGGGAGTACCCTCAAGGTAAGCATCCTCCCCGAGGATATGCAGATGGTTTTGGAACAGAGTTTGACATTTTCTGCAGATGATACCCAGGCCGAGAATCTTGTCTATCTACTTCAAGCCTGTCGAGAGGTATGGCCCTTACATTTTATACCTTGAGAATCGAATTACTGACTTCAAACCCCAGCATCTGGATAGAGCTGCCGGCCCGGACCGCAAGTTTTATCTATCCATTGCTTGCCCTGCAGGCCCGGATAACTACAACAGGCTGAAGGTGCCGCAAATGACCCCTTTGCTGGACTTTTACAATCTCATGGCCTACGACTATGCCGGCAGCTGGGATCAGCTCGCCGGTCACCAGTCCAACATCTACTCGTCCAACTTCGACCCGCCCTCGACTCCCTTCTGCACCAATGCCGCACTCAAATACTACATCGACATCAGCGGGGTGCCACCATCCAAGATGATACTGGGCATGCCGCTGTACGGCCGCGCGTTCACCAACACCGATGGCCCTGGCTCGGAATACAACGGTGTCGGACCCGGCAGCTGGGAGAACGGGGTGTGGGATTACAAGGCCCTGCCACGACCCGGAGCTACCGAGCAGATCGATACACAGGCCGGCGCGTCCTGGTGCTATGACAGTGGCGCACGCACAATGGTCTCGTACGACAACCAGCAAATGAGCCATGTGAAGGCGGACTTGGTCAAGATGCGAGGACTCGGTGGAGGTATGTGGTGGGAGAGTAGCAGTGACAAGGGAGGCAAGGGAGCCAATGCATCGGATGGCAGTCTGATCGGCACCTTTGTCGACGGTCTCGGTGGGGTCAATGTGTTGGACCAGAACGCCAACGCTATTGACTTCCCCGAGAGCAAGTATGACAACCTGCGTAGTGGATTCCCTGGCCACTAGGGACGTGCAGTGTATGAGTATGGCTTGCAGTTGTGACGAGTGGAATGAGTGTAGATTGTCCAGTCTTTCCTAGGTTCGTTACATATTACATTCTGTCGTTTACTTTCTACTTTGAGAAATCGAGATTGGCAGAGCCCAGTTTCTCGTGATCTTTTTGTTTTCAGTCAGTAACCTTAGGAAGTGCCTAACTGTAACATCCACCGTGACATCTCAATCATTCTCGCACCAGCCTAGTAATAACCATGCCCGAACTTGATAACGGAGACATCGCGGTCAAACGGGGTCCATTTACTTGGACTCGTCGAAGACGTAGGTGAGGTGGCACTTGCCGCAGTACTGACGGTTGTGCATAGCAGCCATGAAGACACCGGCACCGCACTGGAGCAGGAATTAGCCTAAGGTTCAGATCATAAGAGACGAAGGAAACATACCTCGGCGGAGGGGCACTCGCGGCGGAGACGCTCAATCTTGCCGTCACCGTCGACCTTGTAGTACTTCAGGATGGCGAGCTTGGTCTTCTTGTGCTTGTGCTTGATCTTCTTGGGGGTGGTGTAGACCTTCTTCTTGCGCTTCTTGCCACCACCACGCAGGCGGAGCACGAGGTGAAGGGTCGACTCCTTCTGGATGTTGTAGTCCGACAGAGTGCGGCCATCCTCCAGCTGCTTACCAGCGAAGATCAGGCGCTGCTGGTCCGGGGGAATACCCTCCTTGTCTGTGCGGGACAGTCGTTAGTTTTGCGCATGCTGCAAGGTTGGAGGAGATCTATCTCGTACCCTGGATCTTGGACTTGACGTTGTCGATGGTGTCCGAGGACTCCACCTCAAGGGTGATAGTCTTACCCGTGAGGGTCTTGACGAAGATCTGCATCTTGATGAAGGCCTGGGATGAGGGTCAGTCGCAAGTTCAAATTTTGAGTGTGCGTGTGCGGCGAGCGCAAGATAGATGTCGGATCAGGTGGCTGCATTGCACACATTCTGATGCAACGTGCTGGAAGTAGAGGGGTCAGGGGCTTCAAAACTAACCTCGACAAGTTGTCTTCCTCAACCTTGCAAGATGGAAAGAAATTCGAACTGTGGGACTCGGTTGGCGGTTAAAATCGTTGTGTGGTCACATGATTGCGCACACTACTTTTTGGGACTAGCGCATAGTGTAATGGATTATCGATCATCCGGCCCGGGCTCGCATTTCATGCCTGAGGCCACAACATGACATCGTTCCACATTTGGGCGGGTAAGCTTAAGGTATCAGCCCCAGAACCAAGATCCAGCAGATCACGCCTTGTTTACGGTCTCTAGGGATGTCCCCATAGCGACGACAGGAGTGTCCCCCTATCAAGGGCCAAATCTACAGCCCTCCTCGCAGCACATCGGCGATACCCTTGCAGACCGGGAGCACCCGAAGTCAGGGAGAACCAGATGGTGAGAAAGACTACGGAAGTATATGGGCCGGATCGCAAGATGGAAATAGTATAATCGCACAAGTGGGCGCGAAAAGTGGACCCATTTGTCGTCACAAATCAGTCACATCTGGTTTCCCAGACTCCCGACGCGGTGCGTTGCCATGCCAACATATGCATTGTTGACGGGAACCATGGATTCAATTGATAGATCGCCAATGCTCACCCAAGGCTTCAAGGTCTTCACATACTCACTTATTGACTCTGATTTCCTTCTTTGATCCTTTGTTCCCAGGATCCTTGGAATTCGAAGAACACAAGTGTGGTGATATTTGGGTCTACAAACACGGAAAAGCATCTATCAACAGTTAAACCTTAACTGCTGAGGCTCTAGCGACTTTCCTTTTCGTCTTCGTTCTTTCTTTCTTTTTTTGCGCGCGTTTTTTACGTTCACATACTGACACTGTGACAGGGTTGTCCGAATCGAACGGCTGGGTAGCCATGTTCTCCGCCACCCCGACGTCGCAAGGCCCCGGTCACCATCGTCGTCAACTATCGACTCCAGCATTTCCCGAAGCTGCTACATCCATAAAGCCAGTCATGGCTGGGAACCCGCCACATCGAGCGCACCGACGCGGACAGACTGTGGACTATGGTTACGCGCCACAGGTCTCCGCTGGCCGACGACCTGCGCCCAGGACGGTTCCAGAGCTTCGGGACTATTTTAACGAAAAATCAGGTTACTCGCGTCAGGCAGGGCCTGCCCAGCAGGTTCCTCCTTATATTCAGCAAGCACAGCAGCCTTTCATCCAGTCTGGGCCGCCTATGCAGAGAGACGGATATCAAGCATATCCGCCGTCGTGGACCTGGGGCCGAGAGGAGCTTCAAGAACTCTACCAAGCTTCGGCTTCCTCCTCTTCTCCGGCGCCATCCATTGCTCCCGCTCTTTCAAGGTCTGCCAGCGAATGCTCAGACAAGCACTCACCATTGAAGAATGCCCTGCAACGTATGCGCCAGGAGCAGCAACACAACCTTTCAATGGCCCAGCAAGCGCAGATGGCTAGCTACCATCGGCCCATGCAACAGGTCTCTGCTCAACCAGAGATGGTTTCCTCCAAGATGGACCCATACCTTTCTTGTAAGATTTGATGGTCGATATGGGTTATCGATTTGGTCGCAGGCTAATCCAACTGAACAGACAATTCCCCTCTTACCCCCGATGCTACTACCCCTTTGAAGAGTTCATTTGATTTCCCCATGTACAGCAATGAGCACACTCCCACCAAGTCCCAGAGCTTTTCCTTCCCCCGGACCCCCGTCAGCAATGAAATGCAGAGAACCCACTCCCTTCAGGGCTTGCCTTTGTCAAGCCCAATCCCATCCAGGCTTCAGATACCTTCCCCTGCCGAGTCTTCGTCAATTCCCTACACAGAAATGGCAGCGATGCCCTCCCCCAGAAATGCCGATGCGCTTGAAACACCATCCATTGGTCGGCACCGGAAGCATACTATGTCTCGGACGTCGTCTCCTCAGGCCGAGCGCGAGGTGCAGTCCGGGGGTCTCAGCGAGGTTGACCTCGATGCCCGAGTCAGAGCGTCCGTTCGGAACACTGGCGTTTCGAACGAGAAGATTGCCGAGTACATTTCTGGCCCTGATCCCAAGGATGGCAAATACGTGTGCACGTATGACGGCTGCAATTGTCGCTTTGGTCGCAAGGAAAACATCAAATCACATGTCCAGACTCATCTCGATGACCGTCCTTACCAGTGCGACGTCTGCGACAAGCTCTTTGTCCGAGGTCACGACTTAAAGCGCCACCTTAAGACACACACCGGCAAGAAGCCTTTCGAGTGCCTATGTGGTGCTAGCTTCGCTCGGCACGATGCTCTCACTCGACACCGTCAGCGGGACATGTGCGTCGGAGGTGTCACCGGCTTTGTTCCCAAAACCACCCGCCGTGGTCGTCCGCCCAAGAAGAGCCGCCCCGATATCGAAACTCGCCAGTCCAAGTCCACCCGAACCCGGCAACGTGTCGCCGAAAAGGTCTCATCTGTGTCGCCTGTCAAGCTGGAGTATGCTTCCCTCCAACAAGCTCCCATTTTCAACTCGCCAAACTACGCTCCATCTACTGCCATGTCTTCTTTCACGCCTCCTACTTCACCAGGCCACGTTGGAACCTCGCTCATCTCCCAGATCGATGATGACTTGCTCCCACCGCCATTGTCACCCCCTCAGATGGCGCACGCCAGATACGAACAGGCCATTTCCCAATTCGTCCCTAGCCTGGCTGCGGAGCAGGAGAACTTCTACAGCGATCCCGCCCTTTCTCCTCACGACATGTCCTCGCCGCACACTGCTCCAACACTCGATGAGTACACTTCCGGCTCGGAAATCGACCTATTCATCAGCCAAGATTCCTCCGAGCAGGTCCGCGACGAATTTGCCAACATGACGAGCAACGGACTGTCCGATTTCTCCGCTGGCTACTCCTTCGTGGACTCATCTGGTTTCCCATCATCGTCAATGTATTCCACCTTTCCTGAGAAGACCTTCTCCAGTCTTCCCCCCCTTGAGCAATCCTACGTGGACCAGATAGACACGCTTTCCCAGGAATTCCTCAATGATCCTTGAGCGTGACCACTACCAACGACATTTTCACTTTCCGCGAACAAGACATGAAATAGACAGCGTGTTTCACTTTATCTTTACGGCGTGACACTTCTGCGACGATTTGAATGAGTTTGTACAATTGACGACACGACCAAAAACACGAGTTTTTCTTTCGACATGAGCAACCTGCCATCCGGCATCTGACGTTTTCTCTGCACATTTTGTTTTTACGGGGCTCTGGCGACTTGGGCAACTAAGGAGTTCATGCCTTTGCTATTTTGTCCCATCTTGCTACTTCTGCCCTTTACATCTGTTTCACTTCTGTATTTTGAAGCTTCTGGCTGGTATATCCAAGGTTCATTCGAACCATGCGAAGCTATCTTTTGTTGTTTTGTTTCTGGGCGGTTTATTGGTTTTTACCCCTTAATTGCCCCCTTTTTCACGATTCGATATGTACTTCATGGGTCCTCAATGGAATTATATGTAGCTAGCTAGTCAAGGCACCTGTTTACTGGCGGTTTATTATTATTGTCGTTATCCCGGCTGACGATGGTCTGTATTTTAGTTTTCTTTCCCACTGTTACTTGTTCAATCATAACCTTGTTGCGGGATCAGCACCAGGGTGAAACGGTCGCGTGGAACTGCGAATACTAGACACCGAGCGTGTTGTGAGGCTCGGGTCTGGCGGGATGACTTCAGCGCCAAGCTTTATTGGAAAGAATATCACGTCCATATGTATAAATGTAATATATTCAACTACTTGGCATTCTATGATGTTACAACAGTATCGATCTTGAAATACAAAGCAAGGATGACCCCAGGGAATAAATAAGTGGCATATCCCTAGAATCAGTCGCGTGCCTTCCATAAAATCTCAAGTTCAATCGGATGCTCTCCCTGCGACGCGAAGACTGTGCTCTGCACAAAGCCCTTGGGTGGCTTATCGGCGTAGAATGTGGTGTTACCCTCATAGCAGAGCTTGTCGTCCTTGACCTGTTCAAGGGAAATGGCTTAGTACTCAGAAGCCATAGAATGCACAAAGACGAAAGACATACCGTGAATTCTCCGGGGGTAGTAACGTGCGTTCCGCAATGGAGAGCATCCTCTTGGATGGTGCAAGGTCCTTTACTTGATTTGAGGGTGAATGTGTCATCTGGAGATTAATCAGTGTTGGTTTTTCAGTTAACTAATTGGAGACTGTAGAGGCAACGAACCTGACAGCTTCTCGGCTCGGAAGGTAGCACATGTTCCGGATGCATACCACGTTCCCCAGCTGATGATGCATCCACGGAGTTGGTCCATCGTGGAGACAATCATGTTCCCCTTGCCGGAGAATGGGATGCCTGTAGCAGTGGGTTCCGAGCCACCGGTAGTTGTGGTCCTCGTCGGCTCAGGCTGGGCCCGTTTAGGCAGGTAGCGGATGCCTCGGCTGGGACAGTCGGAAGATTGGCCATCTGTGACATTGGTAAGTCCGTTGTCCACATGAAGTGATTTTCTTAGGATTAGCGAACCTGGGCTTGCGGGAATAAACTTCCCGGTCTGGAGGCTTCCTGCAATGTTGAAGTGGTACCAGAGCTCGCTGAGCTGGCCGCGCCGGCAGTGGACTGTGACAGGGTGACCGTGGGCGCTCTCTAGTGCATTTTCAATATCCGAAAGCGCATATGTCTGCGAATGGGAGGGCACGATGCCAGCCTTGGCCAGAATCTACCAGAACTTAGCGATCTGATTTAAAATGGCGACTTTTTCAATGATCGGACTTACATCATAGGAAGGCAACATCTTGAACACCTCGACAGTCCGGTCAAAGTAGTCTACCACTTCCTGCTGTGGGAGATAATCCTCGTAGCAGTGTGTTTCGAGGGTGCTAACACAGGTGCCGTGTTTGTTCCACTCATGTTGCCACAGGTTAGGATCGTCGAAATGGAAATCTTTCCAGTACTCGCTCATATACTCGAGTAGGTCTCCACGACCAGCATCAACCAAGATAAGTGATATATTGCTGTACCTGCGCGTGGAATCGCAGAATTGGTCGAACCCGCCATTGCAGTGGTCAGGCCTGGTAAATATTAGCACCAGGATAACCGTGAAACAAGGTGCTTTAATGTAGCCTACCAGAGTCCGTGAATGCCCCAGGAGTCATCGGGGCCGACAGCGGGGTCCACATTCCAGAGCTGGGTCTGCAGCATTTGGCCGCCCGGGTAGTTGAAACAGCAGGTGTCTTGGCCATGATATTTAGCCTGGCAGCTAATTTCCGACAAGGGACATAATGAAGAAGTGCCTGGAGTGAGCTTCTCGTCGGACTGCGAC